>WLWD01003650.1_pt1 | contig 30418 bp, 38 predicted proteins | sample 6712731 | NCBI WGS metagenome assembly WLWD01 (sample SAMN12718690, study PRJNA576275) | sponge metagenome | isolation source: marine sponge | host: Mycale hentscheli | place: New Zealand: South Island, Marlborough, Capsize Point | collected 2014-11-01
TATGAACTTCCTTTGCAAATATTTTAATATTACTGTTAAATTATAGGAGGTGTGTGTATGTGATTTTTCAATGTGTAGGAGGAGAGCTTGTGTGTGTGTATGATGATATTTCAATGTGTAGGAGGAGAGTGTGTATATGTGTGTGATGATATTTCAGTGTGTAGGAGGAGAGGTTGTATGTGTCATGATTTGAACTGTTCTTTTTTTTACTAGACATCTAAGATAAATAATGAACATATAACAGGTAAGAAAACTTGCCATCACCATAAAAACACACACACTAACTAATGCTGATTGTCTATGTTTATCATTATGAAGTTATGGGTGTATCCTATAATTATTTAGTGCTACATTATTATATAAGTTATTATAGTCCACTGTCACCCATGACTTCATAGTGATTATAACATACTGATGATTCCTAATAAGGATGAAACAATCACAGCATAGTTGTCATTTCAGTGGCTATTTAATTAGGGTCAGAATTAGGGGGAATAAATACGTGGGTTAGAATTTCTTCAACAAGTACATATGTACTCTCATTCTAGATGCGCAAGACAGTAAGGATCAAGTTATTCACTCATTCACTATGTGACTATTTCTGCATATGGGGTTATAGGTTGAGGTGTAAATATCTTGTGAGTGTTAGCCATAACTGCAGTTCTTATTAATCTTATTATTTCTTTAAACTATTTTCTTGCGTGGGCGTACGTGTGCACATTTTATCCTACGCGCTTGCGCGGGCCGGGTAACCTTCTTAGCAACAATTTTTTTTGTTTACCCGCCGTACGAAGTAGCGATGCCCAGTAGACAAAACGTTAGAAACGCTCGGTCAAGAGCTTTGAGTGCGTTAGGAACTCCAGAAGAAAAAATAGTAAGGAGAGAGATAAGAAATGAAAAGGACAGGGCAAGGAGGAGGAGAGCTAAAACGAAACAGAAACAGGTAGCAAAGTAAAGAATCTTTCTTTTTGAAAAGCCATTAAATGTTCCTAGCCACACCAAGCATGCATGGAATAGCTGCAATTACAGGGACCCTATCGCTATTTTGTGCTATTAGAGCACATCACTAGTATTATTAGTACATAGTGTGAGGTTAGCCTGCTCAAGAGGTCATCTTGATGAGGTCATTCCTGGCAGTCAAATTGCAGCTGTTATGTGCCTCATTATCTGTGTGTACTGAATTCTTGTATCTCTAGGTGCTCCTGAAGCAGCTGTTAGCTGTAGAAGGTAAATGAATTAGCAAAAAATGAGTTTCCTTCACAACTGTATGTACCTTATGGTTAATGATTTGATGTTGTGTGTGTGTGTGTGTGTGTGTGTGTGTGTGTGTGTGTGTGTGTGTGTGTGTGTGAACTCAAGGAATGTTGAAGTTGGCATGGTTACAAAATGAAGAAGAGGAAATATTAGTGCCAGTTATGGTGGCAGAAGAGGTCCAAGTTCTTCCCAATGAAGTTTGACGTGTTTTAGCTTGCAATTGCAAGGCAGCAGATGCTTGTAAAAGAGGATACTGCTCCTGCAAGTCTTTCAAAATATCATACACACAGTTCTGTGCATGTTACTCAACCAAATGCTGCAATGAATGGACAGTAGAACAAGCCTCATTTTATGATTCGCAATCCTACTCTGATGAAGAGGAGCTGGTATAAGCTAATTGATTGCACGTAAAATTCTCAGTAATTTTTTGTAACCTTGTGATTTTTCGCTTATTACCTTAAAATATTAATTTTTTGATCGTAAGTGCTATTGTAAACAATAATCTGCATGAAATAAGGATTTCAATGATATGTAACATGATGCTATTTGATTTCAACTAGATTTCAGCGAAATTTAACAAAAATTGGTGAATATTTCGCAATGCCCAACTGTACCAAAGTGGCATGAACCTGAATATGATTTTGTAGACCTTGTAGAATATGTTTATGAAAAAAAACTTTCCGCATACCATATTTCCAGGTTACCCCAAATTTGAGTGTTTGGCCGCCAGACTATTAGCTATCAAGTTCAAACCACTTGAAAACATACACTAACTACTTTTGTATGCTATTATATATGGCTAATAATTTATATTTTTTAATATTTTTACTTTGAAAATTTACAGCTGCAATAAAAATTAAAACTTGACAATGTGCAAAATCAAATGTCCAATTTGAAATATGGGATACATAATCAACTGTGATATATAAAAAGTGTAAAACACAATACAATGAGTGTTTTCAAATGTATGTCCATGTAGTGTTGATAGAATTCAATCCACAATTCTATTACACAAACAAAACAATAATACAAATACTACAACAATAACAATATACTTACTGGAGCTGTTGCTGTATTTTATCTGCCACATCATTACATTCTCCTGTTTGGAACAGTATAGTAACAAACTCCTTGAGAGCTGAGGGTCTAGATGATAAGACTGTACGGACGTTGCCCAAAAGAATCCTTGCTTTGTGCTTGTCATTTAAGACACTGGAGACAAGTTCGTCATGGGTATCTTCAGTTATGAGTCCAATACTGTAGCAGTGATCAGCTACTGTCATAACACAATGCTTCACTGAGAGGACCAAGTCAGGATACACACTCAGAAATATCGTCAAGTAATTCTCACCTAATAAAAGCAAAAGATTAGTCACTACCAACAGTGCAAAATAGAAATAAATACTTGACTTACTTGTGGAAGTCTCCTGCCCTGAGGTTTTCTTCTCAGCTACTGTCATAACACAAGGCGCCACTGAGTGGACCAAGTCAGGATACACACTCACAAATACATTCAAGTTTTTGCCACCTAATAATAAAACATTTTCAATAATACTAGCTAAACACAATTAACAACTTGACTTACTTTCAGAGATTTCTACTGCAGGATCTTTCTGTTCGTATTTCTAATACCAAATAAATGAGAGTTAATACAAGTTAGAATACACAGTCTATTTCTACCTACCTGTCCATACCAAATGAGGTGTCTATTGGTGAGTACAACTGCTTGTGGGCTGTCTGGATTGGAGAGACATTTCATGACTTTAGGGATAAAGTGCGCTCCATCAACGACCCCGAGATGACTCCCTCCTTCATGTGAACGACAGTCAAAGGCAAACTGGTAGTCCATGTAGCTGCTGTAGTTCATTCTGGAACTAGCCTTCCTTAGAGTATCCTCTATCTCTTGTTTTAAAGCCGTACATTCATGGTGAATGGAGTCTTGGAAAGAAGAATCAAATGAAACTACCACTTCAAAATGTTTAGACCGAAATATAAATGTTACACGAATTAAATTGGATCCGTACAAAAAGTGCACCATGTTTTTCTTGACACCTTCTCCAATGATAGTGAAGGACTTGTTGGACACGAGACATGCCATTGAAGAGGGAAACAGTCCCATAGGAGTAAACCCACTACTGAAGTATACCAAGAGAGGCTCCACAAAACAACTACAGGATTCTTTGTGGAACAGGTCAAGTTCCTTTGCACTAGTGTTTTCTAACACGCAAGGCATGATGTATTCTTTCTCTTCTTCTAAGACTGAGTTAGTAGCAGAAGTTTCGACTGACGCAATCTCAGCTATCAAGTGAAGATAGGCTAGCAAAGCTACCAGTTGCTCTGGTGGAATGACATCTCCTGAAATGTCAGCTGTAGCTGTTTTCAAATCTTTCATGGTGAATCGACCAGTCTTTCTGAATCTCTTAGCTGTAGCCTGACCTATTCTATCAAAGCTCATGGCTTTAAGAATGACACCAGTGATACTGTCATACACTACCTGGATGTCTATGATGACCAGGTCCTCCAAACCAGGCACACTGGGGAAGTACATCAGAACACCAGCATGGTGGTGAAGAAACCACAGAGCTACTTTGGTCTCATAGGGTGTCATATTGAAGGCATGGGACAAGGCCAAGCAGGTCTCCAGGCTGGCTGTCCTCACCTCTCTCATGCGAAGACACAAGCTGAACAGGAGCCACACAGCTGGAATTTTCAGCTTTTTAAAGTGTTTCTCCATGGCATTCTCCAGTAGCTGGTGCAAGTGATGGATTTCTTCTACTCCGCCTTTCATGTTGTCCAAAGAAACAACAAGCTTGTCTCTGAGCAGAACTGCAATATGCCTTTCTTTGTAGGGGTCAGTGTCTCCAATCACCTTTTGAAGCTGTGAGTCGACTGTAGCGATGTCTTCCTCAGAAACCTTGTCTTTGTGAGTGCCCACTATATACACTACTGACTTGGAGGACTCGAGTATCTCTCCAATGATGGGTGAGTTGTCTGCTCCTGGTAGAGGTTGAAGATGGGTGGAGGAACTGAAACAAGATATACTGGCCAGAGTACGCAAAAGCATCTCTTGCAGAGTAAACTCAGATTTCTCTGGTGCAGTTGTCTCTCCTGAAGCTCTCTGATAAAAGACCCGATACTCTTCGTCTAATTTGAACATGTAGCTGAAGAACAGCATGTAGAGGCCAGGTCCTATGGTGAGTGCTGGTAGCATGTCCATCAGCTCAGGCTGACCTCCAGTATCCTCTATCCTCAAGAAAGCTTTGAAAGAATGCTTCACATTTTCTGCAAACTGTGGTTGCCTTGACACTCTCTCATATATGGCAGCTATTTCAGAATAATCTTGTGATGATACTACTTCATCAGCTAGTTGGACAGGTGTAGTTGAGAGTGGAGAAGATTGTTTACTCCTGGACTGTCGACCTTTGGTAAAAGACTTCAATCTTGACGTCATCTTCTGCAATAAAGAAGGTTGTGGTGGCCTTTCCACAGGGCGAGACTGCTCTGTACTGCTAGCCTGACTGACCTCTGCCATTGTTGCACTATCTCCAAGGGAATGAGCTGCAGTCTCAGAAGTGAATTTAGTCTCCATACTTCTTTTGAGACTATGAAGGAGTAGAGATGCTTCCTCAGTGAGATTCTGCACAATGGTCCAGTCTGTTTTCTTTTCCGCTGCAGTTGTATCTGATGAGTTTTGGACTACCATATTAGAGCAACACTCCACTGTGCCTGTGCTGCCATGAATCTGTTCCTCTTCTTTTGCTGACATAAGATCTATGATCTCTTTTGTAAGGCGACGGCGAGTTGTACTCTTGCCTTGTCGTGGTGGACCAAGAAACATAAGCTTTAAAGACAGAAGCTCCAGAACCTCCTTGGAAACAATGAAGTGTTTGTATGCTTCTTTATACTTGTAGTCATCTATCACATAAAATAAATAATAAATTCATTTTTTGGAGAACTGATAGTAAATACAACTACTTCAATAAACACAAAACTTGATACAGACACTGGGGTTTCTATCCTCAGCTGAGCATACTTGTTTAAATTAAATGGTTTCCAAGGAAAATGTACCCTTTCTTAATGGTGCCTTCTGTAGTGACTTCTAGCTAATGAAGTAGCACTTGATTGTTGCTCTTGAAGCTAGCTATGAGTTTACAGTAGCAAATTCACACTGGTTTTACTCTACAATAACCCACACACTCCTATGCTTCTACCCTCAGTTAGCTCCAGCACTAGGAGTGTGGGCAGCTGGTTTTATAGCCTGGAGCTAAGCCAGTAGAAGCAGCTGCCAGTGCACCAGCTGCAATTTAGCTCAGACATTCTCAGCTAATAATTACATATCATACTTTCTTCTAGAGAGAAGCTGCTATTTGCATACACTAACCTGACAGAGTTCCCTTATACACTCCATCTTTAACAGCAACCAGTAACTGTCCAGTAGACAAGACTGCAGTAGCTATCCATCCACCATTATTCTTCTGACCTGGTCCATCTCCCTCACTAGTAGTCTCAATCCACTTCTCTGTCTTGTTGGAATAAATTCTAACCTTAGAATAAAGATCCATGCTGATTAGATTCGATAAGGAAGAGGCGATAGCGAAGGTGTGAGTAGACGTGGCTACTCTCTTCCATATTGTTAGTGGAGTTGTCCTGCCATTACTAGCAGATGCTATCAGAGACTCTAAAGTGCATATGAATAGAATCTCTCTCTTGCGATCTCCTCCTGTGAAGTAGAAGTTGCCTTCATGGAATGTTGATCGCATGATCCAGCATGAAGAAGGAAGTGAGTCTGCAGTCGTCCAATGGTCGTTGAGTAGAACTTCCACAACATCCAACTCCTGACCACGTGAGCCACTCCCACCAGCCACGACCAGGACCTCTGGTGATCCTCCACTAACTGATGATGGCAAGTAGCGACGAGTAGGCATGGCACGTAGCGATGGCTTCCAGTCTAGACCAGTAGTACTAGTCAACAGAGTGTTAGTGGGTTCATAAGGGGAGGGATGCAGTCCACCAACCAATACAAACTTAGACTGGTAGGTAGTTAGGGACGAGAGTCCATATGGTGCATCAGTAGTAGTCCATGAGTGAAGGTCAGTAGAGATGTGAAGTGTGTCAACACTATCCAGTATTATTATTGTATTCTGTAGCACTGCACATTGTTTAGGCTCGACATCCTCACTCCAGGTATGGCAGTGCTCCCAGTGAAGTGAGGCTTGAGGATGAAGGAGATCTTTCTAAATACAAATAAATAAAAATACATGTTTAAATGACAAGCAAACAAAGAAACAAAAAGCATTAATTGCTTTTTACATGAGACTTAAACATGCAAACACACAAACAAACTTCATATCAGATAAACAAAATATATATTATTAACACACAAACATATTGATTTTTATTTTAGCACTGCATATGCTATTAAACCCTTTTTGTTAAACTGTAAATAAACACATATAGCGAAACGGACACGCTTACTAACAATACTAACTCTGTGACATACAAACACACAAACATACACTTTCTTACACAATGCTTAGATACATAATCATGTGATATTAAAAATAAAATAGTTAGCAATATTACTGAAAACTACTTCAAATAACTAAAAGTTACTAAAATGGAAAACAAGCACATAAACATACAAGATGTAAAATGCAGAAATATGTGCACACAAACGACCAATAACACATGATCTTACAAAAACACAATAAGAGAAGAAAATGTCTTTTTCCTATGTTAAAATAATATACAGTAGGCACTAGAAAAAGTTTTGAATTCAATTTAGTAGAATGGCTGTAGAGTGAAAAATAAAAAAGAGGAGAAAACAGTACAAAGATTGGTAGTAGACTATGTCATCACATCGTCAGAGAGTATGTTATCACATCGTCAGAGACTATGTTACCACATCGTCAGAGAGTATGTTATCACATCGTCAGAGATTATGTTACCACATCGTCAGAGAGTATGTTATCACATCGTCAGAGAGTATGTTACCACATATGTCAGAGATTATGTTACCACATCATCAGAGAGTATGTTATCACATCGTCAGAGAGTATGTTATCACATCGTCAGAGAGTATGTTATCACATTGTCAGAGACATGTATCACATCGTCAGAGAGTATGTTATGTTGTCAGAGAGTATGTTATCACATCGTCAGAGAGTATGTTATCACATCGTCAGAGAGTATGTTATCACATCGTCAGAGAGTATGTTATCACATCGTCAGAGAGTATGTTATCACATCGTCAGAGAGTATGTTATCACATCGTCAGAGATTATGTTACATCGTCAGAGAGTATGTTACCACATCGTCAGAGAGTATGTTATCACATCGTCAGAGAGTATGTTATCACATCGTCAGAGAGTATGTTATCACATCGTCAGAGAGTATGTTATCACATCGTCAGAGATACCACATCGTCAGAGAGTTTGTTATCACATCGTCAGAGACTACGTTATCTCATTGTCAGTGAGTATGTTATATCATCGTCAGAGAGTATGTTATCACATCGTCAGAGACTATGTTATCTCATTGTCAGAGAGTATGTTATCACATCGTCAGAGATTATGTTATCACATCGTCAGAGAGTATATTATCTCATTGTCAGAGAGTATGTTATCATTTCAATTTTTGCTGTTTATCTTATGCCTCACTTCTTGGAATATAAAAATTGTTTATGAATTATGTTTACAGACTCAAGACATTTTTGCTTTTAGACTACGAAATGGGTTCTAAGTTGTTTTCTACTGAAATTGTAGTGCTGCTGTCCTAAGCTACTGATGTTTCTTAGATGTTAGGACCATGGCTGGCTTAGATATTTTTACAACTAGAGGAACAACTGTAGCTGGCAGAGAGCCTACCTAGTGGGGACCTGGCTAGAGTGGTGTGTTCGTCAGAAATTCAGTTTGTCTGTTTAGTCGACATAAACAAGTTTTTTTGTACAAGCTGGTTTGTGCATACACCATAGCACTGAATTGGGAGTATAAGGCTTTAGCTTGCTGATATAGCTGTAGGAAGAGTTTCTAGCTTTTAGAAGTAAATTGACAGAAAAGCTTGACAAATTTTATTAGCGTTTTATGTAAGCTGTACTGAAATTAAGTCAAAACAGTAACAAAATGGTGAAGAAAAAGCTGTTTACTCTCCTTCTATGACTGTTTGGAATTTGTTCAGGATAGTCACTATGCTAAATAAAAATGGCCTACACATAAATATACATTGCCAACACGTATAAACACAAACATACAACACAGTAAAATGCACAAGCATACAACTTTTATACACATTGTAAGAAACTGTAAATAACAAGCACAACAATATAAACACACTACTTACTGTATTTCTGGAACAAACTAGACTTCAAATAGCAAAAGTAAAATAGACAATTACAAACTATAGGAAAAAACTGGACAAAGCAAGCAATGTATGAGAGTCCTCTCATTAAAACTGCACCAGCAAATAAAAAAGAGAGGGAAAGTCATGTGAGCATGCTCATAAAATGCACCAGCATCAGGAAAAAAGAGGGAAAGTTATGCCTGAGCATGCTCATAAAGGCACCAGCAGCTGGAATAAGGAGAGGGAAAAGACATGCCTGAGCATGCTCATAAAAGGCACCAGCAGCTAGCTGGAATAAGGAGAGGGAAAGTCATGTCTGAGCATGCTCATAAAAGGCACCAGAGACTGGAAAATAAAGAGAGGTGTAAAACATGCACAAAACATGTCCACTATTGAAAAAACCACAACAATTCTTGCTCTACTTCTTTCTTTTTTTTAATTGGATTTGTTGAAATATAGATTTTGCCCTCACATTGGTTTGGATTTAAATCACATTCCCATTCTGTGGCACAAAACTAATTATTGTAAGGTGCTAGCACATAGCAATGCTTGCACAAGTGGCTTAATTTCAAAACAAAAACTAAAAACACAATAAACTCACTTGTGGTTTAGTTGACTTATTTTGAACTTGTCTAGAGTTTACTGATTGAAGTCTGTTGTCCCTTACCTACACTTGGATGCAGTTGGGAAAGAGTTCTACTCTGAAACAATCAAGGCTGGTGGCAAGCTCACACTTACAATACAAGTAACAAAATAGTACAATTGAAAGGAGTGCTCTGCAAATGTCTAAATATGGCCGCACAAAAGAATACATTAAGCAAGGCTGTATGTTTCTCAATGTTTACAAAAGGAACAGATGATGGGTGTGTGTTCCAATTAGAGCTAATGAATAGTACAAAAAAACACCAGTGGACTGAGCAGTAGGAAGACAAATTGAATTGGTGCGGCCATTATAACCACACCCACTCATTCATTCAATTAATGATTTGATTGATAAAAAATGACAAAGTAGAAGTAGAAGACATCGTTTACATGTACTATTTTCATTGCTCAAGCTATATTGATGCCTCAATAGAATAGCCAATAAACCATTCTTCTTGTCTGAGATTACATTGTAATAGCTAGCTAGTGTATAGTACTAGTGATAATAAACTAGTGATGTGCTTGAGCACAAATGGCGAGCGAGCCTAAAGACTATACTATTTTTATATGAATGATTTTGACTTCTAATACTGAAGCTACTGAAAATAAGGTCCAGTTTTTTTTAATTTCGCATACACGGTAAAGGGATTTCAGTGCCATAGTAACAACTCTCTGCAACTGCTTGAATTGAAGGGAAAAAACAACAACAAAACAATACAAGTTATTTAAAAGTTTTCTTTGTGATATTCTTTAGCTAAGTAGTGGTTGTAACACACAATGCTTTGACACAACTGGACATGCACCTACACAGACTTACCTTCGACTGTTGCGCACGGCTTATAACCATGACAAAGAGCGCATTGACTTACCACCGCCACTAACTCGAATAGAAATGGAAGTCCCTTAAGTTTTCAAGTTTTAACTGCACCCGCAAAAGAATTCAAAACAGTAAACAATTCAATTTCTAGGGTGATACGGGTACTGATCGATAAACAAGAGGATTTTGTTTAGTGCAATTTGGGACGGGGTCGACAACCGAACTAACACAAAAACGCGATCAAAGTACAAAAATGCCTTACGTACGTCCATACATATATACAAATAAATAAACAAACATCCCCGATTTTCAATTGTGTTACCCCTATAAGTGTCTCGCTCGCTACGCTCGCTCGCCGATTATGTAATAAGACTATATTGAATAGCTAACTAACTATTTGGACATATAAAGCAAACAAAACAAAAATTAAAAATAGCAATTTTACTCATTCTAACAGCCCATATGGTTAATTAAAACTTAACCCAATGTTTCAACTTCTTGCTGAACTCCTCTTCAGGGGTCAACTGAGGTTGAACTCTCCGTGGTGATATAATAACTCAATGTAAACAGCAAGATTTCTGGAGGGTACGCTTACTGTTTATTATATCCTGGAGGGTGATTTGCATGCAGTATGGACAGCCAGCATCCTGGAAGATCTAAACCTGTGTCTCTGTTAAACTTGTTGTTGTCAGGTGTCATCTGTATGTGTACAGCTTCCTTATAGGGTTAAGTTGTAATGAACAATATTGGCTGTTAGAATGAGAAAATTTGCTATTATTATAATTATTTCAGCCAAGAATGACTGAATCATTGAAAAATTAAAATTGGAAGTGCATAAATGGCCACTTTGTAAACAGCAATGCTAGAAGGAACTCTGAACAACGTTTATCTTTACAAAAGATTGTTAGTAGTTTGCCGACATAGGCTACAATGCTGGATATTGGTCATTTTAATTCCCACGGAAGCCATTTCGACCGCTAACTTTCTACTGCTCGATTTCAAGATAAGACAAGCTAAGAGACCCCTTTTGTTAAAATAGTGGTACGACTGCACTGGCCACAACAGTTCCTATGTCCCTGGTAGAATACACATATTCAGAATTGTACTTATATCTAACATAGCTCCTCCCACTTTGTAAAAGTTATCTATATCCCTGATTAGATATGCAAACACTGGATCTAGTAATTAGATAAATAGACATTGGATCTAATAATGAAATTAGCAACTAGATAAATACTGGATCTAATAAGCCAACACTGGAGTAATTAGAATAGACACTGGAACTAATATTGAATTAGATCAATAATAAGCAAACACTGAATCTTGCAATCAGACAATAAACACACACTGATCTGGTAGATTAAACTGGTTTTAATAAACAAAGATAATTTGGTAACTAGCCAATACTTCTAGAAAACTTAGCTGGGCAACATAATAGAAAGTAGCTACGGACGCTCACCTCCTTACGAACTTGAGGCAGACCTTCCGCCATGCATAATCTTTCACCACCGTCTTCAAGTGGGGGGTGTTACTGCAGAAAAGATTCCTAACTTTAATAAACATCCGGACCGGACCACACCCAAAAACTACGGAATTTTGAGTTTGGCAGACACCACCAGGCCAAGTAATACAAGTGAGATTCTTTACCCAATCGCTGCAAGGTGATAGTGCGTGTTACTGCTGATGCGTGTGTGGAGGTGGTCGGGAGAGAAGGAAAAAACTTCAAGGTTTTGGCTGCATCCGTGCTAAAGCCGTTTGTAAAGTCTATCCCTCCAACTGCCCTGCAAGATAGAAATGCTCTCCAGTTGTGAGTTTAGGCTAACCATTTGTAAAGAAGGCTGAAAATAAAATGTACTGTTGATACTAGTAACTTCTAGTAGATTATAAACTAGAAAGTACCTCCCACACAGTGACACTTGATGCACTAACTTTTGCAAGTCAGGAATGCAGTAGCATAAAGTACTTTTATCCATGGTTTACCTCTCCTGCTCTCTCTTTTTTCCTGAGCCATCTCAGATTTTTTATTCTTCTTGTCAGCTCATGGGTTCCCTTCTCTTCCTTTACTCTATCTCTCTTGCTTCTCAGTATCTCTTGTCCTTTTAAAAACCTTCGTTTCCTTATCGCCCTGAATGTGATGACGCTTGCCTTGTGGCACTTGGTGTGCTAAGTAGCAGTTTAAAAATGCTTTAGCAAAATATATTTTTTGTTTGTTTTGTTTATATATTTCAAAGAGTAAGAGAGCTATGTGTGTACGTGTGTATTTATAGAAGTGTGTGTGTTGGTATAACTAGTGGTGTGCTTGAGCACAAATGGCGAGCAAGCCTAAAACTATACTATTGTTAAACGATTGATTTTAACTTCTAACACTCAAGCTACTAAAAAAAGTCCCCGAGTTTTTAAATTTCGCATATGTGTTAAAGTGGATTCAGTGCCATAGTAACCACTCGCTGCAACTGTTTTAAGAAGCAACAAAAAAACAAGTCACGTTTTTTTGAACATTTCTTTGTGATATTCTTTAGCTAAGTAGTAGTTGTAATGCACAATACCTTCACACAACAGAACAGACCTACACAAAACTGACCTTCGTGGTTAGTCTAATGGACAATGAATTTTCAAGTAAATACTGTTCACTAACTCGAATAGGAATGGAACTCAGGTAAGTTTTTAAGTTTTTTTACTACACTCGTAAAAGAATTCAAAACGGTTAACAATTCAATTTCTAAGGTGATACTGGTTATGATCAATATACCAGATAATTCTGTTTAGTGAAATTTGGGACAGGGTCGAACACCGAGCGAACACAAAAAATATATGAGGGTCAAAGTACAAATGGCATGCGTACGTTCACACACATATACAAACAAATATCCCCGATTCTCAATTTGACACCCACCACTGTATAGTGTCTCGATTGCTCGCTCGCCAAACACTACTTCAGTGTAGGAGAGTGTGTTGTTAACCCTGGCTCTGCTAGGTGCGCGTGACCGCCTAGCGGCAGCAAGAGAATTTGCAATTTTTTTGCAATTTGTGTGTGTATTGGTGTAGTATTTGATTTTTTGGCTCACGGCCTGAGGTCCCGAGTTCAATCCCCACTCTGGGAATTTTTTTTGGTTTTCTTTCCCTTCTTTCTGGTTTTCTTTCCTATCAGCCTCCCATCAGCCCCACTAATCCACCCAACTGTGATTGGGGACCTGCCATTTGCTGGGATGCAAATTCAAGGCCTTTTCTCATAGTGACTGCCAGATGTGTGTGACCCACTCAGAGAATTTGCATATTACATGTGGTGTGTGTATGTGTGTGTGTGTGTGTGTGTGTGTATATATATGGGACGGAATGGGAATGGAGGGCATAGAAGGTGTTGTCCAGTTACTTCAGTTGTCCCATGGGACTGAGTGTGCTATGAATATCATTATAGGGTCTGCTACACATGTAGTGGTTTTAATGCCCACTCTGTATTTTTTGGTGCATTGTTTGTTTGTGTGTGTGTGTGTATGTGTGTGATGATATTTCTGTGTGTAGGAGGAGAGCGTGTGTGTGTGTGTGATGATATTTCAGTGTGTAGGAGGAGAGTGTGTATGTGTGTGATGATAGTTCAGTGTGTAGGAGGAGAGCATGTGTGTGTGTGATGATATTTCAGTGTGTAGGAGGAGAGTGTGTATGTTTGTGATGATATTTCAGTGTGTAGGAGGAGAGTGTGTATGTGTTTGATGATATTTCAGTGTGTAGGAGAATGTGTATGTGTGTGATGATATTTCAGTGTGTAGGAGGAGAGCGTGTATGTGTGTGATGATATTTCAGTGTGTAGGAGGAGAGTGTGTGTGTGTGTGATGATTTTTCAGTGGGTAGGAGGAGAGTGTGTATGTGTGTGATGATATTTCAGTGTGTAGGAGGAGAGCGTGTATGTGTGTGATGATATTTCAGTGTGTAGGAGGAGAGCGTGTATGTGTGTGATGATATTTCAGTGTGTAGGAGGAGAGCGTGTATGTGTGTGATGATATTTCAGTGTGTAGGAGGAGAGCGTGTATGTGTGTGATGATATTTCAGTGTGTAGGAGGAGAGTGTGTATGTGTGTGATGATATTTCAGTGTGTAGGAGAGTATGTATGTGTGTGATGATATTTCAGTGTGTAGGAGGAGAGCGTGTATGTGTGTGATGATATTTCAGTGTGTAGGAGGAGAGTGTGTATGTGTGTGATGATATTTCAGTGTGTAGGAGAGTATGTATGTGTGTGATGATATTTCAGTGTGTAGGAGGAGAGTGTGTATGTGTGTGATGATATTTCAGTGTGTAGGAGGAGAGTGTGTATGTGTGTGATGATATTTCAGTGTGTAGGAGAGTATGTATGTGTGTGATGATATTTCAGTGTGTAGGAGGAGAGCGTGTATATGTGTGATGATATTTCAGTGTGTAGGAGGAGAGCGTGTATGTGTGTGTGTGATAGTAGACAAACAGTGTATTGGTACATAGTTCAGAGTACATGATACAGTTCAGAGTACATGATACAGTATGGCTTCTTGTGTTGAAGGTTGCATTAATACAATGTGTGAGCAGCGTGGATGCAGTTTGTCTGAATGTGGTAAGGTGTGGTCAATTTTGATTGCATTAATATGATGTGGTTGGTTTACTGTGCGGTATGAGCATACCCGTAGCCAGGGGGGGTTCGAGGGGTTCGGTCGAACCCCCCTTTAGAGTGACCGGAAGTAAATGTTTTAGCCACACCCCACATATAACTTCTGGAATAGTCATCTGTTCAATCGTGCTGAACCTGCGCTTGAATTCTCTGCTGTTTTCTGGCCTAGTCTGAGTCCAAGTGACCTAATAAACATTCAGCTCCTTGGATACAAAATTTCGCTCTCATATCGGCATGAGTAAAGCTTGCTATGTTACATCTATTCTTTATAAAGTGTAACGTAATGCACTTTAGTAAGAGCAATAGCACCGGCAGGCGTACGATTCGATATTAATAGCACAAGCAACGGATTTTTTTCAACAGATTAGAGAGGGAGCCGTCGGAAGTGTCTGAGAAAGTTAAACCTCAAATATACAGATAGTAAGTGCACTATCTAGTGTAGCTACACTGCAAATGATTAACAAACACACACTGGCCTACTACTAGCGAGTGATAACACGGGTAACCTGTTCTATTAAGGGTCAGTAGCGCTCGCAAAGCTATTGAAATAGGACTCGGATTTGCCTGTGTTATTTTAATCGCGTTGTTCGTGCTATTACACGAATAGCACGGTTCACACACTAATAGTAGGCCAGCTTTATAAAAGCTGCACAAGACTACAGTAAGCTTAAGATCATTTACAGTGTGGCTACTATGTATAGTGCAGTCACTATCTCTGTACTTCAGGATAAACTTTCTCTTGAACTTTGCTTTAATTGATGGCTCCTCCTAAATCTGTTGAAAAACACTCTGTCTAATAGGGGTATAGCTTCTGCGCTAAAGAATGACGTTGTCTCCAACTAGAAACTACAACTGTACATTTCCAAGGCTAGAGTTGCATGTTTGCACACTTACTCTTACTTAAGCTACCATGACATTTCACTTGGTCCAGTGCTATTTCACTCATTTATAGCGATTTTTCCAATACATTTTGAACGGGCAGTTCACATGCCGTACTATTAAATAACTTGTAGTACGAATAAGGCGAATTAAAGTTGCACTGTTTATATACAGCTCACTGTAGTGGTTAGAAGCCCGGTTACACGATAATAATACCGCTTTTCTCTCGAATATCAACAGTGAATTATAGTTTTGGAAGTAGAATACCTAGAACAAATTATAAGCTTTAGTACACTTATCTTTCGTTTTTTAGTATTGTAGAAGAATTAACGAGGAAACTAAAGTAGGTGTGGCTTATTGCGTCTTAAAATCCGAACCCCCCAATGCGAACCTCTTGCTACGGGCCTGATGAGTATGTCCCTGTTATTACTTTGGGATTACTAATGAGCTGGTGTAGGTTAGGACCAAACTAATGTTGACCCCTTACCAAACACCTATGTATTGGGCGACTATATATTCCTGTGTATACAAGCACGTGCTATCAGGAGATGATTATAATACACAGTTGAAATAAAGTAGACATGCAGAGAGTTTATTGACAGTTCAGAGTACACGATACTCTGTAGATATGATGACCTGATGTGCATAGCCTAATGGTACAAATTTAATTCTGTTATTAATTGCAGGAGCCATCCCCCCACGAGCATGCCATAAGCGTGACCTCAACCGGACGTTTCCTGATCATGCCTTCTTCAAGGAGCGAGATGGGCTGTGTCAGGAGAGTCTCCTGAATGTGTTGAAGGTGTACTCCGTGTATGACAAGGAGGTTGGGGGCAGATAAAATACAGCAACAGCTCCAGTAAGTATATTGTTATTGTTGTAGTATTTGTATTATTGTTTTGTTTGTGTAATAGAATAGTGGATTGAATTCTGTCAACACTACATGGACATACATTTGAAAACACTCACCGTATTGTATTCTACACTTTTATGTATCACATTTGGTATTGTATCCCATACTTCAAATTTAAACATGACATTGAATATGCTTGTTTGTTTTATCATGTGTAGTAAGTATTACACCAAAATGAAAGAAAACAGCTACTGTGGGGCCACCCACAGAACTGTTGCAGAGATACCAGGGGGAGGAGCTGGGTGTGCATGTAATTGTGGTCAGCTGCTACATCATCAGCTACCACACTGGTTTCACAGTTTTGGAACTAAATATTCAGAACTAACTTTAGACGCAAGTGGTATCACTTTGAGCATGGCACACACCTCTTTCTTTTTATGTTTCACTATGTGGGTGGATGGCTATAAAATCACCGTAGTCACTCCACCCAGTTTCAGTTGGTCTCTGTCTTTCTTTTATCTGCACCTTACCTTATTAGCTAATATCTAATTAACTTTCATTATAACTTCCTTGAATACTTTTGAGGCTAGTTGGGAAGTGATAGGATAGCTTTAGATTGCTGATAGGAGAGCGCCAAACTACCTATAGACCGATTCTAGTGGCAGTGTACCCAGCTGGAACTTGGGATTTACACAGAGTCTCCAGCTGCTTAGTAGTCTTGCAAGGACAAGGTTCAATACCCCCACAGCTACATATTAAAAAAAAAAAATAATTAAACCAAAAAAGCTAATAATAATAAAAATAAATAAATAGCTAAATCAATAAATAAGGTGTAAATAATTTTAAAACTTAGCAAACTAGCTATATGATAATAAATTTGCTTGATGATGATAATAATAATAATAGTTGTAAAGTATTGACAAGTCAATGGGTGGGTTGGTGCTCCCTCACTGAACTGCCACTGAGAGCTTAGCACGTGGTTCACTAGTCGCCAGAAGCACGCGTCTGCCTAGTGCCTTGAGGAAGGCAAGAGTAGATGAGCCTATAGCTCCCAAAGACTCGACTCCCACTGGTTGGATATAGTAGTTTGGGGTCTAATGCTAATATTTTAATTATGTTAGTAGCTAGCTATATATTTTAACAATAAAGCAATGAGAATTGCCTCTCTTGTCCGACAGTATCTTGCTGGCAGTGTACAATGATCCATCGCCTCTCTTGTCTGACAGTATCTTGCTGGCAGTGTACAATGATCCATCGCCTCTCTTGTCTGACAGTATCTTGCTGGCAGTGTACAGTGATCCATCACCTCTCTTGTCCGACAATATCTTGCTGGCAGTGTACAATGATCCATCGCCTCTCTTGTCTGACAGTATCTTGCTGGCAGTGTACAGTGATCCATCACCTCTCTTGTCTGACAGTATCTTGCTGGCAGTGTACAATGATCCATCGCCTCTCTTGTCTGACAGTATCTTGCTGGCAGTGTACAGTGATCCATCACCTCTCTTGTCCGACAATATCTTGCTGGCAGTGTACAATGATCCATCGCCTCTCTTGTCTGACAGTATCTTGCTGGCAGTGTACAGTGATCCATCACCTCTCTTGTCTGACAGTATCTTGCTGGCAGTGTACAGTGATCCATCACCTCTCTTGTCTGTATCTTGCTGGCAGTGTACAATGATCCATCGCCTCTCTTGTCTGACAGTATCTTGCTGGCAGTGTACAGTGATCCATCACCTCTCTTGTCCGACAATATCTTGCTGGCAGTGTACAATGATCCATCGCCTCTCTTGTCTGACAGTATCTTGCTGGCAGTGTACAGTGATCCATCACCTCTCTTGTCTGACAGTATCTTGCTGGCAGTGTACAATGATCCATCGCCTCTCTTGTCTGACAGTATCTTGCTGGCAGTGTACAGTGATCCATCACCTCTCTTGTCTGACAGTATCTTGCTGGCAGTGTACAGTGATCCATCACCTCTCTTGTCTGGCAGTATCTTGTTGGCAGTGTACAATGATCCATCACCTCTCTTGTCTGACAGTATCTTGCTGGCAGTGTACAGTGATCCATCACCTCTCTTGTCTGACAGTATCTTGCTGGCAGTGTACAGTGATCCATCACCTCTCTTGTCTGTATCTTGCTGGCAGTGTACAATGATCCATCGCCTCTCTTGTCTGACAGTATCTTGCTGGCAGTGTACAGTGATCCATCACCTCTGAATTTTATGTTGTAAGTTTCCACCAGCCACTGCACAATAGCTACTAGTGTAGACGTTTTAACCGATGCAGAACTATTCATCAATCCTGTCGCTAAAAAATATTCTCTTATTCTATTTGTGGGAGTGGTGATGCTGTAGTTGACATAACTAGCTAGAGATAGCGTAACATTCATTCAATAAATAGTTCATGCGAATGCCATCACAACTAAATGGACCAATTCCAATGGTATTCCCGCGGCTCTCGCAGTGCTAGCTCTCCCCGGTAAGGTGTGATTTGGAACTTTCTTACGCGCGCGCTAAACATCTTTCTTTTCTTTCGCGTGTGTGTAAAGGGACGTCCCGTAGGAGAAGGTAAGTGGGTCTGTGTGAGATAGTTCCAGGTGAATCCTTGGTAGTATGAGGATTATGGCGGATGGAAGGCGGTTGGGTAAGTAGTTTGTCAACATGTGTATTAGATGGCCAACAGACTAAAGTATCGTAGGCGGCTCTCGTACAACACCAAGTCCAACAAGACTAGAGTGTAAGTCTCTACGGGGAATATAGTAGCATATTAGAATTTACTAAAGAGGAGTTACTATATGCAATGTGCGGGCCACAATAGTATACTGTCAGACTGTCTTAGTGCAGTTGTATTACTGTATTGTTGTGTTGTTGATGATTCAGTTCCAAGACTCCAGGTGGGAGGTTGGTGTATTTGTATGTGAAGAAGCAAGGGTCTGTTCCAAAGTGTGGTGGCTGCAAGTGCAAGCTAAGAGGGGTAAGTTGAGTGGTGTGATGCAATCTTTAGTTTTATATTTATTTGGTATTGCTTTGTTTGGATTGACTTAAATACTGAGAAAAATAGTGAAATTTATTAGCGAGTGAGCGAGACACTATACAGGGGAAACTAATTGAGACACTATACAGGGGTAACTAATTGAGAATCGAGGATATTTGTTATGTGTATGGACGTATGTATCCTTCACATATTTGTGTTAGCTTGGCAGTCGACCCCGTCCCAAATTTCACTGAACAGAATTCTCAGATTTATCTATCTTTACCTGTACCATCAAATAATTGAGTTGTTTACCACTTTGAAGTCTCTTTTGCGGGTGCAGTTAAAGCTTACAGACTTACTAGAGTTCCGATGAGTGGCGGTGGTAAGTTAAGGCACTGTTTGTCATAAGTATATGTCCTACACAACACTTATTTAGAAGTCTATTGTCCAATGGTCTAACCATGAAGGTAAGTCTAGTGTTGGGTAAGTCCAGTGAACAAGTGTGAAGTTGAACGGTTGTGGTGAGTGCTTACTATGGCATTGAAATCCCTTTACCGTATGTAAAAAAAATTTTTTTAACTCGACCATATTTTTTTTTAGTAGCTGAAGTTTTTAAATCACAATACTGCAGTTTTATGTAACCTAACCAGGGAGGGAAGGAGGCTCGCTCACCATTTGTGCTCAACACACGACTAGTTATATTCTAAAAGAATATTTTCCAATGTGAATCACAGTTCACCGTATTATCGCTTTACGAGTTAAGAAAATGTTAATTAGCTCCGTCTGGCTTATTAGTTATTAAGTATGGGTGACTGACAGAGTTCCTTTACCAGTCCCTTGTGGTATTCCTCGTAAGTAGTCTGGTGGGGCCTAACCCACGTAGCATGCAGAGGGTCTGGGGACGTGGCCCTACCTAATTTAGAAAGTGGTCAGTGTCCCACCCTATGATACCTGAATTTTTATTCAATGTGGAGGTGCAGATAAATTCTGCTGAAGTTCCAAGAGCTTTAGCTGCCAGACTACTGGGCTATGACCAGTGGAAGGAGTTGCTGGTGGAGGGGAGTGGCAAGTAGAGACGTGTTATGGGATATAGCAAAAACAAACAAACATTGGTTCATTTCCCTTTGCAGTTTGAGTGACATCACCTCCACAGCTGAGGCGGTAGACAGAATACATGCTTGATTGAGATCCATGCTAAGTCTATGTTGCTGAAGGGTAGTGGACATGTACAGGAATTTCAATTTGTGGTTGGTGAGAGCCATTCTCTAATTTGCTAACAGTAATTGACCACCGCATTATAGGTGAGCATGGCCAGACCCTTTCCTTGTGTGGTAAAGGGTCTTGCTGTGCCAGACTAACTCGTAAGGAATGACAACTTAAGCTCAAAAGTTGTTTGAAATGTAGTTATGACGTGTAGCGATTGTACAGTTTAGAAAATGTTTAGATTTTTTTAAATTGTCATCAACCTTCCGTGTGTGTGTGTGTTTACAGCTGCCAGCAGTGAGGCCAATCAAGCTAGCTAATATGTCTAAGCCAAAGAAGACTGTGAACCGTTCCTATGGCGGTTGTCAGTGCCACAAATGTTTAAGACAAAGGTAGGCTAGAATGTAGAGCATAGCTGATCTTTACTGTCTGTATGTCTGGCAATGCAGGATCATCAGAGCATTCCTGATTGAAGAACAGAAGATTGTGGTCAGAGCGTTGAAGGCAGCACAAGGACAGAAATAACTCAAACTTTTTGTGTCCATTTTTCATAACGAATGCCAAAATTATATCGATCATTATAAAGGGTCTGGGTAGAAAGCGTTAGGTAAAGGTCGTTTATTCGTGTTGTCAAGGAAACGCCAATAGAAGATGGAAGCGGAATATTTGCAGAAAACTGTAGGGGTTACGTTAGCTAAGGGATTGGCAGAAGTAGCTGGGGTGAGGCCGGCAGACCCCATTCTTTATCTCGCTCAGTGGCTTCTAAAACACGAAGCTAATTCAAGGGCGAGAGATATAGTGAGTTGAAAAGATAGTGAACAGTTTTTTTTCCCTTTCTGGACTGGCTACTTTGCTTAAATACAGAAAACCGTGGTAGAAGTGAGCTGGATGACAATGCTGCAGCCCCGAACTGTTTGAATGATTGCATGTGATTACTATTTTAGACATCAGTGGTGGAATCTTCAGATTGCTCTGCGCCACAGCAGGCAGCTCCACATGATGAGAGTGCAAGTGAAGCTCGTGAAGGATCTGCAGTTCAACTCTTCAAAGTAAATAGTGACAGGTTGGTGAAAGCCACACAATAATATGCTGCACACAAATAATGCTCCTGTTGTGTGTGTTTGTGTGTGATACTTGTACACAGTGTAGGTGTGAATGATCACGCCTCAGATCAGCAGGAAAGTGCTGGCCTCAGTGTGGAAGACACAGGTACAGGTGGACTCAGAAGTGAGAAGGGAGAGGACAGCAGACCAATACCAGAGATAGTGGAAGAACAGAAGGACATCCAGGAACCCAAAGTTGTGGAGGAAATGAAGGATGTGGAGGAAATGAAGGATGTGGAGGAACAGAAGGATGTGGAGGAACAGAAGGATGTGGAGGAACGCAAGGATGTGGAGGAAATGAAGGATGCGGAGCAGCTACAAGAAGAGTCTAAGACTGGAGTCGAGGAAGAAGACATACAATTAAGCCCCAGTGGTGAAGAAGCTGAGAAAAGTGAAGAAATTAATGAAGAACAGATTGAAGGAAATGAAGGAGCAGGCGAGTCTGAACAAGTGGAAGAGTCTAAAGATGAGGAGTTGGAAGAAGACGTGGGAGGTGGAGAAGACAGAGAGGAAGGATCTAAGGATGAAGAAAAACAGGAACAGAGTTAAGTCAACATTTTTATTCCTCCAAAAGATATAATTTCTGTTTCTCAACACAAACAATACCTTATTAAACAACTGCACATAATGCAACCCACCTGTCGTCAACTCTATAGCAGCCTGTATCATGTCAAGTTTTAATATTCATGTTGAGAGAAAAACTATCGCAGCCTCAGAACTTATACATACATACTTGACTAAACATAATGGCAAAAACAAAATTCATAGCACATGGTAAAAAAAAAAAGAGAAAAAAAAAAGGATTATAGAAAGAAAAAAAAAGTGAATTCCAGCAGAGGGCAAACCACATGATGCATTAGCTTAGGTGAATTGCCAACCAAAAGTTCAGTTTCCAGAGCAACCAGCAGAATGAAACTCCAAGTCATACTGAGACTTGAAATCTGCACGCCCACACATAGGGCATGCCGTCTGTGGAGGCGTGGTTTTGTCCTCGTCATTGAGTCCATAGGTCTTCGAGTGAGGGTCCTGCACACATTACATCATCAAAAGCAATACTATGACATTGCACTAATGAAAACATTACACACAACATGACCTGACTTATGATGCACCACATGACCTGACTTGTGATGCACCACATGGCCTGACTTATGATGATACATATAATATATACGCAAGCAGCTCTCCCACTACACATGACAACTAACGAAGACCGTTTACAAGTACCATTCAGGCTCTAGACCGTGAGCCCCAAGTGCAACTAGGCGCTACTTCAGGCCTAAGGGACCTAGTTCACCCACGACTGTGGAGCACCCAGCTACCCCAGGACATGGAAACACCTCCCATGGTGGGATGTGTAGCTGATGAACTGTAAGTGTAGCTACCTATTGTAACAATGCAACTGGAGGGACATTAAGCTAATCACGCCCCTCTTTGAAGGACTGAGCCTCTCTGTCACAATACAAAAACTATTATTCTAAAAAATAGTGAAAATATATTATTTAGTGGGTACATAGACATGAGGTCACTCATGAGGTCACTCATGTGCTACATCTGCTTTACTCCCCAAGCAGGACAACACACACACACACACACACACACACACACACACACACACACACACACACACACACACACACACACAGAGTCCAGGTGAGAGAAACAACACTATGATATCACACTACTCACTCCGTCTTTAGCTTCAGTTAAGACGTGTTCTTTGGAACGCTGCAACATGTCTCCACCACCACCGACACTCCCTCCTCCACCTCCGACACTCCCTCCACCACCACCGACACTCCCTCCTGAAGTGGGACCAATTCTAGAACCTTGCTGTCCAACTGTACTAGAACCAACCCTACCACCGATACCCATAGCACTGCCTGCATTACCCACAGCATTGGAACCAATTCTGTTGGGTCCAACATCCATTCCATCCATTCCCATTCTGCCACTGCCACCACCTGAAGCTCTCAGAACACCAGGAGTGTTGTAGCTACTTCCCATTCCACCAGATCCAGATCCAGATCCAGGGTAGGGAAGTCCCGTTCCAGAACTGCCACTGGCAGAGTTGTAATCACCAGGCGGGCGATACTCCTACACATGCACACACATACACACTCATCAGCAAATACCACCCCACCCCTCACTCTCCTATAACACTAGTGCTCTCTCTCTCTCTTCACATTTATACTCTTACGGAAGTTAAGACATTTGACATTTCTCACTCCCACCGGTATAATTCCACAGACAACCCTTACCATATGATGTCCGGTAATACTGGTCATGGGGCGGGACCTGCACACACACACACACACCACACACACACACAATACCAATGTAAACCCCACCATCTTGGAGAACTCCTTAGGAGGACTCACACTGCCACGCCCATGAAAACCCACAACTCATCCCTTGTACCCACCACTTCAGTATTCCAGCATTGTACTGTGAACTCTGACAGGAGGTGTGACAGCTTCAGCCAGCTGAGCTGAGAGGCTGAATAGCTTACAAGGAGTGGCTGCTTGCAGCAAGAATTCTACAGCAGCTCTACGGTAGAGATTCTTACCTCCCAACACACCCAACCCCTCCATTGTGTTACCCGTCATGACACACCCACATCCTTCCTCCCTGTCTTACTGGTCCCATAAACTCACGGTTTGTAATTAGTGTTGGTGGATGATGGTGTGGTGATCTGAGTCCATCCTCCCGGCTGATTGGAATAAGAAGACTTGCCACTCTGAGACGGGAAAGGACGCACGTGTGAACTATCCTGATGTAGCGGCTGTGCGCCAAACCTGTTCGAGTTGGCAACGGAGGAGGTGGGGGGCGTGGCAGGCCAGTTGCTGGAGTGGTGGTCCGTGAATCTTTGATAGTCTAATGGAGTCCTCCTAGGATGATCCACACGATCTCCACTAGGAGGACCAGGCTGGTTGGGGGAATAGAACGCATCCATGCGTGGATCATCATGCTGCAACAACAACAACAACAACAACAACAACAACAACAAACAAATTAGACAACCCATATTATCATAAATATCCCACCACTCTGTCTCGTCTTTCTCCCTCTCTTACAGGAGCCATCTTGGCAGATTGATCATTGACCTTCCCACGCAACTCCTGCAGCTCCTCCTCCATCCTCTTCATCCTGCCTTCAGCCAGAGACTTCACCTTCACGGCCGCCTCTCTGGCCTCCTTCTCACGTGCATAGTCATCCTGGAAGATCTTTATCTACACACACACATGCACAGTCATGCTCACACTCCTGTGCCACACCCACCTCTGATTCTACCAACACTGGAGTCAATGATAATCCACTAGCTCCACCCACACAGAACTAAAATGTGAACTGACTACTTTAGTCTACCCATCCACCCACTGCATTGAATGCTATACCTGCGACCTGATCCAGCCCCACCCACACCATGATCCAGCCCCACCCATGTCATGATCCAGCCCCACCCACCTGGTGATCCATATGACTGAGTTTCTCATCCAGATCATTCCTATTCTTCTCCAAGAGCCCCACCCTGTCTTGCTGGTGGGTGTACTCCCTCATCCAGCGAGACGCCTCCTCCTGCGATAGCTTCAGCCTCTGGGCACAGGTATTGTAGTCCTGCAAGATGGACTCAGACTCCTTGCGATACTCCTCACACGCATTTTTGCACTGTTCATTCTCTCTCATCAGTCTCTCCACTTGAGTCTCTCTGTCCTTAGCACTTGTGTCCAGTTCCTGGCATTTGGTCTTCAGGTCTGAGTAGCTGGTCTGGAGACTCTCCAGCTTATCCCTGCAGTCAAACACAAGAACTGAAACTGAATAACCTCACTGTGTGTACACACGCACACACGTGTATGTGTGTGTGTGTGCATGTGTGTGTGTGCATGTGTATGTGTGTGCTGGTGGGTGGAGTAGACTAGTGATAGAGGAAGAGATGAGCAAAACAAAAGTGATTTTACTAAATAAGGAAACTTCATATTGGAAGGAAATTTGTAGGTAAACTGGAAGGTTTATTTACTCCAAATTTGGAAAGCATGTATATGACACCTAGAAATACTGTACATAGTGTTATACATATGTGTGTGCGTATGTGCATGTGTACATAGTGTTATACATATGTGTGTGCGTATGTGCATGTGTACATAGTGTTATACATGTGTGTGCGTATGTGCATGTGTACATAGTGTTATACATATGTGTGTGCGTATGTGCACGTGTACACAGTGTTATACATATGTGTGTGCGTATGTCAAACTGTATGACATTGTGGAGCTAGAGTTAACTCACGCCTTCGTGCCTCTCTTACAGAGCTCCGCCCTCACTTCCTCCAGCTCACTCTCTCTCCTCTGCAGCAGTGTCTGCTTGTCCTCTAGTTGCTGCGTCAAGTGCAGCTTCTCCTGCTCCCGGACTGCCCGCGCCTCCTGCAACTCCATCTTGAGAGAGTCCAGACTCGACGATGTGCTGCTCTCCAAGTCCACCAGCTGCCGACTCACCCACTGCTCCCTCTCTCTCAGCTCACTGTTCTCCGACTGAAACTGACGCACTTGAGCCTGGACAAAGAAACACACGCCATCTACCAGGGACCGGTACACACTATCTACCAGGGACCGGTACACACCATCTATCAGGGACCGGTACACACCATCTATCAGGGACAGGTACACGCCATCTATCAGGGACCGGTACACACCATCTACCAGGGACCGGTACACACCATCTACCAGGGACCGGTACACACCATCTATCAGGGACCGGTACACAGGGACCGGTACACACCATCTACCCCTCCCCCCACAGCTATCCCATGATGACAACACCAGTACCACACTAGCCTGGTCACACTTCCCAAAGTCTCGGATATTGTTTAGAAGTTGCCATTCCTTTACCTCTGTAGTTCTTCTAACTTCTTCTTTTTCTGTGACTTTCTCTCTCTCCAACATCTCTACTCTTGCCTTCATCTTCCTGCTCTCTCTGACATACTCTTCCTTCTCCTCCACCATAGACTCTTCCAGACGTAATTTATCCTACAGGAAATTAATAGATAAATACATATGGATACAACATACACACACAGTGGCACTGTGCCAGCTAGTGAGCTTCAAGGAATGAAATATGGGAGCTGAGGTGTGGCCAGAGCCATCAATTCAGGAGCAATTTATACAAATAATATGTACATGTATTAATACACTTGTGTGTCAGTAACGATGGCGATAATGGTGTGTGTTCTGTTCATGAGTAATTCATAGACTGGGCCTGGTTGGAGAGCTTTGTTGGTAAAGGGTTTGTAAAGCATCGACGGTGACCAATGAAAGTATACAAGAAAAATGCTACAAGAATGGTGTGTGTGTGGTAACTGAGCTGGGTTGGTAAAGCATCATCAACAACGATGACGGTGGTGTGTGTATTCATAAGTACATGTGTCCAGGAGAGTAGAGTAGACTGATATAATAATTGGATAATAATTGGATAATGTCATCTCAAGCTATTGCATCAATGCCGCTGTGTGGAGGGGACTAGCTGGCACAGTGCCGCTGTGTGGAGGGGACTAGCTGGCACAGAGGGCCCATCTCTCTAGTCACCCAACAAAACTCTAGATACATGACTCCAGCTACCATAGTAACCATCAGTAGTGGCTAGCAGCTCCTTCTGTTCACATAGTGTAGGACTAGTTTGAGTCAGTCATGTACACTGTCAGAGGTGTGACCATGAACTGGGTGTGGCCACTAACTGGGTGTGTTCACTAACTGGGTGTGACCACTAACTGGGGTGTGGTCACTAAGCTGAGTGTTCATCGGCATGGCAGTGCCTCATTCTGAATTCTGCATCCTCTTCATCAAACCTGCTGACTGAATTGTACAACAGAACATGGCTTCCTCAGAATGTTACTGATCACAACACATGAAAGGGTGTGGCATCCATAGGCTGCACTAGTTCATTAACTGTTTTCCATTTTCTAAAGACCTCCCTTTATCTCCTCCCCCTAGTCTACTCCAGTCCTCTCCTCTCACCTCTTCCAGTTTCTTGATATTGCCCAGAGCCTCATTGAGTCTGAGAGCTGCGGACATGCCTGGTTTAGTGCGAGACTTGCCAGTATCAACACTCCCAGCCACTCTACTCTCCAGCTCCAGCACTTGAGACCGGTGCTGTCTCACCTGCGCCCTGGCCTCATCCCGGGATCTCCGCAACTCTTCTATATCCTGAGCTGATTCTCGTAGATCCTGTTCCTTGACAGCCATCAGCTGCACACTCTCCTGCTTCTCCCTCTCCAGTGACCTCACATCTCTCTGCACCTTGTCCAAGTCTCTGCGAAGAGCCTCCACCCGTCCTTCTCTCTGACCCTTCTCTTGTCTGTTCATCTCTAGCTGGTGCTGCAGAGCAGTCATCTCTCTCCTAACAGAAACCACTTCCTGTTCCTTCTGGACCACTTCCTCCTTAAGGGACTGGGACTTCCTGTTTGCATCCTGGAACATGTTGTCCAATGTCCCTCTACTCTTATCCAACTTGTCTCTCTCCTCTTGAAGTACTTCCACTTGTCCCCTCAAGCTCTCCATCTCTCTCTCTAGTCTTTCTCTATCAGACCCGGAGATGGTAGTCCTAGGTTTAGGGACAGGGGGTGTGGCCACGGCATCGGCTGACCGCTGCAGTTTCTCCATCATCACGTCTCTGTTCTGCTCAAGCTTCTTGTTGCGCGAGATGAGGTCATCGTTAGAAGCTTTCATGGAGCTCACTGAACTCTCCAGTGCTCGATTCTTCATCTGCAGCTCTTCCACCTGCCCCAGGAGAGTGTGCTCGTGCTGATTCTAACAGGGGGGAGGGGAAACACAACATGAGTGGGCGGGAGGGATGGTCAGTGGAGGAGGGGACAGATATTACCTGTTCTCCTCCAAACTGCGCCTTGTTGAGGAATGCATTCAACTGCTGGATGTGAGCCTCCTTCTCTTGCAACTAAAACACACACAACAACACACCATTATGTATGTCCGGCACCTGTGACCACACCCACTAACATCATTTGCTCACACCCACCACCATCATGTGGCTACACTCACCACTATTGTGTGACCATGCCCACCACCAACATAGTGTATTGAGACTACACCCACCACCATCACATGACCACACCTCCCACCTGGTAATGCAGCTGGTGGACTTCGTGACTGAGCCTGGCCACATCATCATCCAGTTTCCTGTTCTGAGTCTCCAGGCTGGTCAGGTCTTGCTTGGCTCTGTGGCGCTGACTGGCAAACTCCTTCTTGTCTTTCTCACACACAGAGAGTTTATCCTGTAACTGCTGCATGGACACTCTCAGCTGCTGGGTCTCCTGCTTCATCTGCTCATCCTCCACTACTCCGCCTCCTCCTCCGCCTCCTCCATGCTAAACAACAACAACAACAACAACAACAACAACAACAACAACAACAACAACAACAGTGTCACTAGCTTAGCTGAACTATATTCATGATTCCTGGCACCAAGACTGAAATAATGCTGAGTCAGCATATTCTCCGGTGTAGATTGCAGCTACTAGTGTGCATTGTATCACTACCGAGCCAAGCAATAGACATAGGACTTCAACTGAACGTATAGCCACTCAATACTAGCCAGCACAGATTCTTTATCACATGATCAACATGTGACCTGCTAACTTATCACATGATCAACATGTGATTGCTTACTCTATCCCATTCATTTATATAGGACTCTCTTTACCTACGTATGTAAATTCATAGTTTGATACAGTAGTCTACATGCAGTTGAGTGAGTGACAGACAGACAGACAGACAGACAGACAGACAGACAGACAGACAGACAGACAGACAGACGGACAGACAGACGGACAGACAGACAGACGGACAGACAGATAGACAGACAGACAGACAGACTGACAGACTGGCTGGCAAACTAACACAGACTGCCATCATGAGCACAACAGTTCTCTTGCTGAGGGTTAGTTATGAAAGCAGGTAACAACAAACTAACATTCTGAATTGACATACATACATACACACATACATACACACTCCACTATAACTTACAGCACGCGCCTTCTCCAGCTCCCCAGTGAGTTGAATGACTTTACATTTGAACCCCAGGACTGCCACTCTAGCCTCACAGAACCTGTTAGTGGACTCAGACACCTGCTGCTTCAAGGCTACACACATACACACACACACACACACACACACACACACACACACAGGTAGTGATCAGTAGGATCCTGTAAGAAACTAGTAATGAATCCAAAAAAATACAAACACAAAAACTCCACCCACAGAGAGAATTGATACTCCATGAGCCATAAACCACTCCCTTTTCTCACCCTAAACCACTCCCCTTTCCTACTTTCAATCCTCTTCTCATTCCTCCCTCTCTCACCTTTGTTCTCCTTGTCTAGATCTGTCCAGTGGCAAGTCATCAAGTGGAACAACACACACACACACACACACACACACACACACAGTAGCTTCATCGGCTACTACTATAATCTCTCCACCTACCTTCTCTTGATGGTTTTCCATCTACAAGCACACACACACACAAACATACACATGTTTAAAATATGCATCAAGCTCCAGTCCACGCCCTCTTTGTACATCACACCAATAGCCTCCTCCTCTCAGTCAATTATTAATTACAATACATGACCCAGTCCCTGCCTGTCTACCCACAGAATGAACACAGTATTCTCTACAATACACGACCCAGTCCCTGCCTGTCTGCCCACAG
>WLWD01003001.1_pt1 | contig 30395 bp, 25 predicted proteins | sample 6712731 | NCBI WGS metagenome assembly WLWD01 (sample SAMN12718690, study PRJNA576275) | sponge metagenome | isolation source: marine sponge | host: Mycale hentscheli | place: New Zealand: South Island, Marlborough, Capsize Point | collected 2014-11-01
GACGACCCTTACCCTCCGAGGGAATTTAGCAAGGAGCCCTGCCCAATATATTGAAGCTGCAAGCCAGCCACTCCCACTAATCTCCGTGCAAGCAATGGACCCGATACCTGCGCAAAGAAACTCAATTAACACCTCTGACTCGCCAATCAGAACGCTTTCAATGCTCTTTATATCACCATACCTCGTGCATTCACTTCTCATTTTTCATTTGTAACCCTGAAGAAGGCGCATCAGTCGCTGAAACGTTGGTTTTACATTAAAATAAAGAAGAATGCTTAATACGAAAACGAGTCAGATGGTAACTAGAAGTAAAATTAGTTATTTAAATGCTATTCCAGGCGTGGAGCTGCCAAAATCTAAAGGCCCTGCCCTGCCCCAGCCCATAGCCCCAGCCCCAACCCCAGCCCTAGCCCTAGCCCTAGCCCTAGCCCTAGCCCTAGCCCTAGCCCTAGCCCTAGCCCTAGCCCTAGCCCTAGCCCTAGCCCTAGCCCTAGCCCTAGCCCTAGCCCTCGCCCTAGCCCTAGCCCTAGCCCTAGCCCTAGCCCTAGCCCTAGCCCTAGCCCTAGCCCTAGCCCTAGCCCTAGCCCTAGCCCTAGCCCTAGCCCTAGCCCTAGCCCTAGCCCTAGCCCTAGCCCCTAGCCCTAGCCCTAGCCCTAGCCCTAGCCCTAGCCCTAGCCCTAGCCCTAGCCTAGCCCTAGCCCTAGCCCTAGCCCTAGCCCTAGCCCTAGCCCTAGCCCTAGCCCTAGCCCTAGCCCTAGCCCTAGCCCTAGCCCTAGCCCTAGCCCTAGCCCTAGCCCTAGCCCTAGCCCTAGCCCTAGCCCTAGCCCTAGCCCTAGCCCTAGCCCTAGCCCTAGCCCTAGCCCTAGCCCTAGCCCTAGCCCTAGCCCTAGCCCTAGCCCTAGCCCTAGCCCTAGCCCTAGCCCTAGCCCTAGCCCTAGCCCTAGCCCTAGCCCTAGCCCTAGCCCTAGCCCTAGCCCTAGCCCTAGCCCTCGCCCTAGCCCTAGCCCTAGCGCCCCCCAAGCCTAGCTAGCCCCCCTAGCCCTAGCCCTAGCCCTAGCCCTAGCCCTAGCCCTAGCCCTAGCCTAGCCCTAGCCCCTAGCCCTAGCCTAGCCCCCTAGCCCTAGCCTCCCTAGCCCTAGCCCTACCCCTAGCCCTAGCCTAGCCCTAGCCCTAGCCCTAGCCCGCCTAGCCCGAGCCTAGCCCTAGCCCTAGCCCTAGCCCTAGCACCCGCCCTAGGCCCTAGCCCTAGCCCGCCCTAGCCCTAACCTCCTAGCCCTAGCCCTAGCCCTAGCCCTAGCCCTAGCCCTAGCCCTAGCCCTAGCCCTACCCTAGCCCTAGCCCTAGCCCTAGCCCTAGCCCTAACCCTAGCCCTAGCCCTAGCCGCCCTGCCGCCCAACCTACAGCCCTACCGCCCAACCTCCAGCCCTACCGCCCAACCTCTAGCCCTGCCGCCCAACCTCTAGCCCTACCGCCCAACCTTCCTACTGCCTAACCACTGACCACACCAATTGTCTCCACAACTTCATCCAACTCTCCATTAAATTCTGTATGCACCCAGCTCCACATAACCAAGCAAATTTCTATTCAAATATCTCGTATTTGGCAGCAGATATGGACAAGCCACACAACTCATCCAACTCGCCATTAAATTCTGCATCTACCCATACCCATATTCACATGTGAATCTCAATAATCATCGCCATGCATGTTCCCCAACTGGACTAGTCAGTTTCGAAAACCGCAGAGGTAGCCAACCTTTCAATATGGTACACATATCTGGGGACTGGAAGCAGATATGGACAAGCTACACATCTCATCCAACTCTCCATTAAATTCTGCATCTATCCATACCCATACCCTCAAGTGAATCCCCGTAATGGTCGCTATACGGGCCCCCCAATTGGACCAGCATGTTTCGTAAGTCGCAACGGTCGCCGTTTTTTAGTACGGTACGCATTTAGTCAAATATCTTGGGACTGGAAGCAGATATGGACAAGCCACACAGCTCATTCAACTCTCCATTAAATTCTGCATCTACCCATACCCATATCTTCAGGTGAATCTCCTTAATCGTCGCTATACGGGCCCCCCAATTGGACTCATCAATTTCGCAAGTCGCAACGTTGGCCGTTTTTTGAGTGCGGTACGCATTTAGCGGAATATCTCGGGACTGGAAGCAGATATGGACAAGCCACACAGCTCATTCAACTCTCCATTAAATTCTGCATCTACCCATACCCATATCATCAGATGAATCTCCGTAATCGTTGCCGTACAGGCCCCCCAATTGGACTCATCAGTTTCGCAAGTCGCAACGGTCGCCGTTTTTTGAGTGCGGTACGTATTTAGTGGAATATCTCGGGACTGGAAGCAGATATGGACAAGCCACACAGCTCATTCAACTCTCCATTAAATTCTGCATCTACCCATACCCATATCTTCAGGTGAATCTCCGTAATCGTCGCCATACGGGCCCCCCAATTGGACTCATCAATTTCGCAAGTCGCAACGTTCGCCGTTTTTTGAGTGCGGTACGCATTTAGCGGAATATCCAGGGACTGGAAGCAGATATGGACAAGCCACACAGCTCATTCAACTCTCCATTAAATTCTGCATCTACCCATACCCATATCTTCAGGTGAATCTCCGTAATCGTCGCCATACGGGCCCCCCAATTGGACTCATCAACTTCGCAAATCGCAACGTTCGCCGTTTTTTGAGTGCGGTACGCATTTAGCGGAATATCTCGGGACTGGAAGCAGATATGGACAAGCCACACAGCTCATTCAACTCTCCATTAAATTCTGCATCTACCCATACCCATATCATCAGGTGAATCTCCGTAATCGTTGCCGTACAGGCCCCCCAATTGGACTCATCAATTTCGCAAGTCGCAACGTTCGCCGTTTTTTGAGTGCGGTACGCATTTAGCAGAATATCTCGGGACTGGAAGCAGATATGGACAAGCCACACAGCTCATTCAACTCTCCATTAAATTCTGCATCTACCCATACCCATATCTTCAGGTATATCTCCGTAATCGTCGCTATACGGGCCCCCCAATTGGACTCATCAATTTCGCAAGTCGCAACGCTCGCCGTTTTTTGAGTGAGGTACGCATTTAGCGGAATATCTCGGGACTAGAAGCAGATATGGACAAGCCACACAGCTCATTCAACTCTCCATTAAATTCTGCATCTACCCATACCCATATCATCAGGTGAATCTCCGTAATCGTTGCCGTACAGGCCCCCCAATTGGACTCATCAATTTCGCAAGTCGCAACGTTCGTCGTTTTTTGAGTGCGGTACGCATTTAGCGGAATATCTCGGGACTGGAAGCAGATATGGACAAGCCACACAGCTCATTCAACTCTCCATTAAATTCTGCATCTACCCATACCCATATCATCAGGTGAATCTCAGTAATCGTTGCCGTACAGGCCCCCCAATTGGACTCATCAATTTCGCAAGTCGCAACGGTCGCCGTTTTTTGAGTGCGGTACGCATTTAGTCAAATATCTCGGGACTGGAAGCAGATATGGACAAGCTACATAGCTCATTCAACTCTCCATTAAATTCTGCACGCATCTATACCTATAGTTTTAGGTGAATTTCAGGAATCGCGGCCGTAGCAAAGGGTGAATTTGGACCTACTCGCATCAAAATACAGTTCAAGGACATAATATTCATTCTGTTCAATGCATGTATGCACATGTATCACAAACACATATATACACTTGTATACACCTACTGGTTACTTTCTAATCCACTGCACATAGCTAGATACACTCAATAGCTACTGCACACATTTTTTGCTGAGTCAGCACAATTTTTCCTATATAAGGAACGGTTTCACTCATACCTTTTCAGTTCTGACGAAGACTCCCAAAGTCGAAAGCTCAAGTTTTTTCAATTATACCAACTCATTTTGAAAAAATTACTATACTTCCTTGGGGTAGTTAGTGGGTAACACAATCCACACACCCCCAGGCCGAAGTCAGCAGATAAAAGGAAGGAGCAAGGTGGAAGGAGCAAGAAGGAAGGAGCAAGGAGGAAGAATCAGCAAGAAAAATTCGGAAAGGTCAAAGGTCATCATTTGGCAGTAAGCAGCTTGGTAGTAAACAACCAGACCACCAGCAGCTTAACTGTCAACACCTCCAGCAGCACTGCAAACATCTCCAGCAGCTTGGCAGTAAACAACTGGACCTCCAGCAGCCTTAACTGTCAACACCTCCAGCAGCTTAACATCTACACCTACAGCAGCATTGTCAACACCCCCAGCAGCTTAACATCTACACCTACAGCAGCACTGTCAACATCTCCAGCAGCTTGGCTGTAAACAACAGAACCTCCAGCAGCTTAGCTGTAAACAACAGAGCCTCCAACAGCTTGGCTGTAAACAACAGAGCCTCCAGCAGCTTGGCTGTAAACAACAGAGCCTCCAGCAGCTTAGTGGTAAACAACCAAGCCACCTACAGCTCTACTGTCAACAACCCAAGCCACCAGCAACTCCATTATCAACAACCAAACCATCTACAGCTCCACTGTCAACAACTAGCCCACCATCAGCTCCACTGCCTACAACCAAGCCACCAACACCTTCAGTGTCAACCATCAAACAAACAGACCTCTTACCGCAACTGACCAGGACTCCTAAGCCAAGCCACACCCAGAGAGACTCATCCCACCAAGCTACGCAGGTGTTAAGGAGGGAGGAGTGCCAATTAGGTCCACGCTCTTGCCCTTAACCCTAGCCCCAACCCCAAGCCCTAGCCCTAGCCCTAGCCCTAGCCCTAGCCCTAGCCCCTAGCCCTAGCCCTAGCCCTAGCCCTAGCCCTAGCCCTAGCCCTAGCCCTAGCCCTAGCCCTAGCCCTAGCCCTAGCCCTAGCCCTAGCCCTAGCCCTAGCCCTAGCCCTAGCCCTAGCCCTAGCCCTAGCCCTAGCCCTAGCCCTAGCCCTAGCCCTAGCCCTAGCCCTAGCCCTAGCCCTAGCCCTAGCCCTAGCCCTAGCCCTAGCCCTAGCCCTAGCCCTAGCCCTAGCCCTAGCCCTAGCCCTAACCCCCCCTAGCCCTAGCCCCCCTAGCCCTAGCCCTAGCCCTAGCCCTAGCCTAGCCCTAGCCCTAGCCCTTAGCCCTAAGCCCCACAGCTCCACAGAATACCCAATTCACCTGGAAATCCAAGTCCTGTCAGAAAACATGAGCACTCAGGCCCCACCCGGCAAACCAAAGAAGACTGAAAGAAGACACCAACAGGATTTCCAGGACTTCCTGTGCGCAAACTATGACCAATCAAATTGCTAGAATCACCCCAGCTCACTCATATAACACTACAATCACTCATATTTTATCATTCCCTGATGAAGGCCCAACAGCCGAAACGTTGGAATTATTGATAAAAAACTTTTGATTTACTATTGCCAAGGTCGAACTGCGCGCAATTTCGATGGCAGCTAACAACAATAGGATAACTAGATCACAGACAACTAGCTACGCTAATGCTCTATCAGGCGAGGGATCAGCCGCTAGGGACATGGACAGAGCCACCCCACAGGGCCTCCTAGTCCCTAACCCTAGCCCAACCCTAGCCCTAGCCCTAACCCCCTAGCCCTAGCCCTAGCCCTAGCCCTAGCCCTAGCCCTAGCCCCTAGCCCTAGCCCTAGCCCTAGCCCTAGGGCTAGCCCCCTAGCTAGCCCTGATTCTTGCTTGTTCTTACTGGTAAAATACTTGAAAGATCTTGAATGATCATGCCAGAACCTTGCAAGATTAATCATGCGAGATTCTTGCTTGTTCTTACTGGTAAAATAGAAAGATCTTGAATGATCATGCCAGAACCTTGCATGAATAATCATGCGAGATTCTTGTTTGTTCTTACTGGTAAAAATACTTGAAAGATCTTGAATGATCATGCCAGAACCTTGCATGAATAATCATGCAAGATTCTTGCTTGTTCTTACTGGTAAAATACTTGAAAGATCTTGAATGATCATGCCAGAACCTTGCATGAATAATCATGAGAGAATCTTGCTTGTTCTTACTGGTAAAATACTTGAAAGATCTTGAATGATCATGCCAGAATCTTATAAGATTCTTGCATGATTTTCCATCATAAGATCTTGCAAGATGGTTCTTGCATAATCATGCAAGATCTTGCCTGATATTTTTACTAGGGATAACAAAATATATATACCCAGCCTATTCCAAGGCTCAACACACATCTATATTGGCCCCACCCCCAAACCAGATAATTGATTACTTAGCTCACACATTAATTAATACATGTCTAGCCTATCCCAAGGCCTAAGACACATTTATATAGGACCCAAACCCAAGCCCAAAATAATGATCCCACCTAACTAAGTAATGTATGTCTAGCCTAGACACAACACTGGACCTACTCCAAGGCCCAAATCAGTATATATATCTGGCCTATCCCAAGGCCTAACACACATCTTTACTGGTCCCACCCCCAAACCAGGTAATAATTACCTAGCTGGCTCATTCCATTAATTAATACATGTCCAGCCAATCCCAAGGCCTAGGACACATCTGAGCCTAACCTATCCCAAGGCCCAAGACACATTTACACCGGGGCCCACCCCACGGCCCAGGTTAATGATCTCACCCAATTTACTAATGCATGCCTTGCCTATCACAAGGCCTGAGGCACATCTACACTGATTCAGCCTACCCCAGGGCTAAAGACAAATCAATATATGTCCAACCAAGACAATAATATCTAACTCAGAAAAGCCAATCACCCCACTAAGATAGCCTGAACTTAGGCACCAATGAACTACCATTAGGCTTCAATGAACTACCACTGCTATTGTTACATAATTATATCAGCTGTCAAAGATGTATGACCACTGCTGCACTCCCACCATTGAAGTACAAGGTCACATCTACCATGAAAAGCTACACCACAGCTCCACAGAAGACCCAATTCACCTGGAAACCCAAGCCCTGTCAGAAAACATGAGCACTCAGGCCCACCCGGCAAACCAAAGAAGACTGAAAGAAGACACCAACAGGATTTCCAGGACTTCCTGCGCGCAAACTATGACCAATCAAATAGCTAGAATCACCCCAGCTCACTCATATAACACTATAATCACCCATATTTTATCATTCCCTGATGAAGGCCTACCAGCCGAAACGTTGGAACTTGATAAAGATTTAAACTATTACTACTATTGACACTGGTCGAACAGCGCGCAATGTTGACAGCGAACAATAGAGTTACTAGGTCTAAGACCAACACTACCAGCTACGCCACAGCTTTATCAGGCGAGGGATCAGCCGCCAGGGACAAGGATAGAACCAACCCACAAGGTTCCCTAGTCCCTAACCCTAGCCCAACCCTAGCCCATTTCTGGGACAGGTCCCGAGATCGTTACGATCCGCCCTGCCTGAAGGCTCCCCAGCCGAGGCACACACATGCGGAGGCACCCTAGCCGAAGCATATGCACCCATGCACGCACACACAAAGTCCTCACAGTGCAGTAGGCGTGGGATCAGCCCACGGGTTGGGGGAGTGGTCTAGGTGTCATGACTGATCTCTGTCTGGTATGTTACTGATGAGTGGCCGGCCTTGAAATACTAAGACTTAGCTCCAATGGCACTGTGGTCTCAGTGGCTCAGTGGTAAGAGCGTCTGCCCGGTATGCAGAAGGTCCGCGGTTCGATTCCAGGCTGAGTCCCACATTTTTCTCTTTAATTTTTCTCCCCTTTCTACTTTTCCCTTTCTGTCTATTCATCTCTTTCTCCCGGAGAAAAATTGAGTGAAAGGTGTGTGGCGGTATAACTACACAATGATTCAGTGACAGAGAGATACAGAGCAAAGGTCGATGGCACTTAGCCGACACCTAGCCCTGCCCTAGCCCCACCCCTAACTCTAGCCCTATGTATGAATATAAGACTCAGTGGACATAGAGCAGCTATCAAAGCAAAGCCTAGCCTACCTATATATAAACATTTTCTCACTTTACCTAATCATTCATTTGAGAGAGACATTAGGATCAATATACTAGAGAAAACTACTACAGAAGAACTCACCAGAAGAGAAGGACTATGGATAAACACTCTAGAAACAGTCTACCCAAAGGGACTCAATAGCAGATATGAATAGAGCACCTCCACTCAGCCAGAAATGTAACAACTTTTACTGTAACAATTTCTGCTTTCTTCTTTAATTAATTCTAGCACGAAGACCCTTACCCTACGAAAATTAAAGTCAATTAACACATCACAATTAACCACGGAGAAGTCTGCATGGAAACCAGCCCCTCCCCCCAACCTATTGAAGCAACTACGCGCACTTCAATTTAAAAAGACCGACCAAGACAAAGAACTATATTATCACCCTTTCAAATTTTCACACTTTCAGACCGGACCAATCAGATACCACCTCATGTACTGTCAAAAAATCACCACACGCTCCTCATTTCATTCATTTCAACCCTGAAGAAGGCCGACACAAGGCCGAAACATTGGTTTTGAAATTAAAATTAACTACTTGGAGCCCGGTCGCTTCTTAGTTAGATTTAGTTACGATTTAGTTATGCTAACTAGGAACAGAACGAAGGAGGTAGTATCCTACCTCAATCCATTAGGCGTGGAGCCACCAGTGCCAAAGCCAAAGAGGATCGCCTTACCTCTGCCCACAGCCCCAGCCCCAATAGCCCTAGCCCTAGTACAGATCTAGTAGGTTTTCATAGCTACCCAGCATAATAGCACATAAAACTCTACTACTCAACTTCTGCATCCAGGACAAATGGCAGGTGAATCCAGGACACAGGACAATGTCAACAAATCCAGGACTGTCCTGGACATTTCAGGACAGTTGGAGCCTATAAACTCATATCTACTCCTGTGTCTAATGCAGACAGTGAGCGAGTGTTCAGTCTTGTTCGAAGAATAAAAACTGAATATAGATCATCACTTTCCACAGAAACCTTGTATGCATTAATTGGATGTCATTTGAACAACACTCTCTCTTGTTGTGAACCAACCGAATTTGAGGAGGCACGGTTGAGTAAGGCCAAGACATGCACTATGGAACGCAATTTATCCTACAAAGAGTAGTCCCAAACTTACTATCATACATTAGCTAATTTCCTGTTTAATCTTTATGTTCGGGTTCTAGCCCTCCACAAGACACATAGGTGCCAACGGTCCCCGTTTTGCTGGGACGGTCCCCGTTTTTGGAGCATTGTCCCCGGTCCCCGTTAACTTTGAAGAATTCTATTGTTGGTCCCCGTTTTCACAGGTTGTGGAAATATTAATTTTGGGGGGCACAATTTTTTTTTAAATTTCACTTTGACTCAGCTGAGCTAATGGTATTGCCCATACCTCAGCTGACTCAACATGTAGTAATAACACAGTCATGCTGGTGATGATGCTGCCATATCATTGCATCATCAGCATGCATGTGAATTAGCCAGTAGCAGTACTGAGTAGTCCTAGCTGTCCAGCTGTAATCTAGTGGAACTGTGATGATGTCTACCTCTGAATCAAACTCCTCTGAGTGCCCTCTTCCTAAAAAAAGGCCCAGAAGAACCTGTCACTTTGATCATAAGTGGATACAAGATTTCAAAGGAATAGCAATGAGTGCCAAAGGTAGGCAAATTTAAAATTACACATAGCTATTAACATTAAACCCCTTCAATATATAATAGGTAACACGTTTGCTAGATGTACACTTTGCTGTACGGATTTTGGAATAAGCCATGGAGGAAAATTTGATGTCACTTCTCATGTGAAAAGTAAACATCACCAAGACATGATGAAAGCGTGTTCTTCTAAGCCTCTTATGTCTTTCATTAAGCCTGGTATTTCCAATAGCACTATTCATGCTGAGGCACTGTGGGCATCATTTGTGGTAGAGCACAATCTGGCTTTTAATGCTAGTGATCATGCCACTAAATTATTCACAAAGATGTTTCCTGACTCAGAAATCGCTAAATCTTTTGCTTGTGGTCGCACCAAAACTACTTGTATCATAAAGGGAGCACTGGCACCACACTATTCTGAGCAAATGATGGAGAGCTTAGACAAATGTGAATCATTTTCTGTCTTAATGGATGAGTCCAATGACAAGGTTAATAAATCTTGCATTATTCTTATAAAGCTTTTTGATTATACTGTAGGTGATGTTAGAACACGATTCTTAGATATGCCTATAGTAAACATTGGTACTGCTGCTAATCTTTTTGAAGCTCTTAAGGATTCTTTAAGCAAGAAGGGCTTAGATTTTGGAAAATGCATTTCTTTCATGTCGGATACAACTAACGTCATGAAGGGCATTAGGTCGGGGGTTCAAAAGCGAATAAAAGATGAATGTCCTCAGTTATATGACGTTGGATGCATATGTCATCTGGCTGACCTCACAATTAAGGCTGGCATGGAGACTCTACCTGTCAACATTGATCAGCTTTTTGTGGATATCTTTTATTTTTTTTATCACAGCAGCAAGAGGAAGGAACAATTTGCAGACAATTGGTGTTCTTTTTTTCCTACTGAGCCAGCAGCTATTCTTAACCCTTTCACCGGCAATAGCGCCATATGGCGCTTTTACCAATAAAAATTCAACCGCTCGCGATCCGATCCTAAATTTGGTCTCAAAGTACGCAGAATGAAAAGCTTTAACAACGCTCTAAATAGGCGAATTATGTGTTGTCGGTAACTAGGAGAAAACGGGAAAAGTAAATTTGAATTTTGAAATTGACCGCACGCGTTGACCGCAGGAGATAGAATGGATGCCGACGAAGTTATTCAGCGCTTATTCGACGACGATTTCAGTCTTTCTGAGAATGAAACTAGCCACGAGGAGGGTGAAGGATTATTTGCTTGTGCTGGGCAGCAGCATTTGGACACAGTTGAGCTAGCAACTCTGAGTAGTGGAGTGGAAGTTCAGCCTAGTAGCACTACTGGAGCCAACTTGGATGTTTCAGGTAAATGTAGAGTAAGTAAAATAGATGTAGTAGCTATATAAAATATAGTCAAACAATACTTTTTAGGTGTTATAGTAAGTAACATGCAAAATAGCTGGTTGCAAGTCAATATAATAATCAATAAAAATATATATAGGGAGAGAGAAAGAGAGAATGCACAAGAATACATTGAACAGGAATCTATTGTAACTTTACAGACGGAGTCAATTGACATGGATGCTCAAGCAAGTCAAGGGAGTTTCCATCTTCCATCATCCATGGAAGACTTCAGTCCTTCATCTACTATGGATGTCACTTCTCAAGGGTCTGGAGCAGAATCAGACATTTCTCAACAGTGTGTTAGTGGAAGTAGGTGGCTTGTACGAGGAGGGAGAGGGAGAGGTAGGCGAGTAACAGTAAGAGCAAGGCCTAGCAGGGGAGGAAGAGGAATAAGGGGAAGGAGGTGTGTTAGTACAAGGCTTAGTAGTAGAAAGGGGCGTGGAAGAACAATCAATTCAGGCAGCAGTAGTAGCAGTACTACTTGAGCTAGCAAAAAAGCTCATTGGTAGCTTCTCTACAAGATGTCGTAGTGCTGGTTGTCCACGATCTGTTGAGCATCTTCAGCTAATAGACTGAATGTAAATTTAGGTCACTGGCCTAAGCATGCAGATAGAAAGGGGAATTGTGCTGTCAGTTATCATAAGAAAAAATAAGCTTACTGCTGTTGGGAATCACCATGAGTCTCGTGTTCAATGTGAGTACTGCAAAGTGCATTTATGTGTATCATCTGAAAGAAGCTGTTTCAAAAGTATCACACCCTTGTAGACTTCACTTCATGAAACTAACTGCCCATATTTTTGAAATATATATTTTGTAATGACTCATGCACAATATTTGATAGTTTATGCACAATTTTCAGTTATTCATTTTTTGTACTTCATGGTTATTCATGCTCTATATTTTATAAACACATATCATCTCAAATTTACATCAACATTACTGATTATTGGTCTATTATAGAAATAATAACCTGTTTGAAGAATAATGATTAGAAAGATAGGTCTAATACATTTTTTTATACTGGAATTATCTAAATAATATTCATGAAATTGAGCCCAGGATAAATATGAAACCCTAGTGGATTAGTTTTGTCCCATGAAGTAGCTGTACAGTAAAATAATCGATGGACTTGCTTGAACCAGTCTGGAGTTCAAAATAACGTTATTCATTGTCGTGGTTTATAAGATAATTATATTCATGTTATGGTTTACAAGTGGTAGTTACCACACATTGGCTGCTAGGCAACATAAACATTTTTTCTGTAATGTCTATTTTATAAAGACAATTTTTTTCTATGGTTGCTATGGACCATTTTATAGTCCTGATTTTATATAATTTTTTTCAAAATGTCTAAATAAATCTGACGGTGAAAGGGTTAAACATTGTACCACTCGATGGTTAAGCCTTCTGCGCTGTGTTGATCGGTATATATCCCAATTTGAAGGCTTAAAGTCATATTTCCTGTCGTGCGATGAATCTGAAACAGAAAAGGTACAAAACATCATCAGCGTTCTAGAGAATCCCTTTACTAAACCTATTCTGCTCTTTCTCTCTCACATTCTCCCTTCAATGGATAAGTTCAACAGATTATTCCAGAAGTCCAAAGAGAATTCTACTTGCCAACTGTACAATGAAATGGGAAGGCTAGTTCGCCTATATGCCTCTAATCTTCTAAAACCTGATGTTATTAAGGCAACTGAAAACAAACTAGGTAGTCTTAATTTAGAAAAGAGAGGCCAGCTTGCTGATGAAAACTTAGGCATTGGCAATGCTACGTGGGTTCATCTAACTGAGTTAGAAGAAGAGCATGATGTAAAGCCTTTTTATGCAGCAGTTAGGAATTGGTATGTGGCCACAATTAAAAAAATGCTTAAAAATTTCCTTTCCATGACACTTTGCTTAAGGACTTGGGAATTATTTATCCAGAAGTAGCATTTACCAATTCTTATAGTGCATCCACCATAGTCAGTCTTGCCAAGCGTTTTCCACAGATGGGCTTATCTGATTCCAGGTCTCTTGACAAATTGCGTGAGGAGTTCATGGACTTGTCTTTGTCTTCAAGTGATCATCCTGAGATAGCCAAGTACAAATCAGCTGACGGTACATGGAGACTACGGTCAGGGAAGTTCTGGTGGGAGGTCAGTAAACTTACCACCTTTGATGGAGAAGAACGGTTTCCCTTGCTGAGTAAGCTGATGGCAGGACTCTTGTCCATCCCGGTTTCAAATGCTGATTCAGAGAGAGGGTTTTCTATGCTTAGAAAAATCCATACAGATCAGAGGCCAAGCTTGAATCAGGACACCTTGATTGCATTAATGACGATGAAGTTTAATTGTAGTGATTTCAGCTGCTATGAATCCAACTTCAGTGACGATGTTCTGACTAAGTGCAAGAAAGCTACATCTTTGATGGTGAAACGGCCAGAAACAGAGGCTGGCCCATCTGAACTTGTGTAACACAGTCAAAATTCCTGGGGTGTGGTCAAAATTCCTGGGGTGTGGTCAAAAATCCTGGGGGTGTGGTCAAAATTCCTGGGGGTGTGGTCAAAATTCCTGGGGGTGTGGTCAAAATTCCTGGGGTGTGGTTATGGTCCCCGTTGCATTTCTAGAAAAGTTGGCACCTATGAAGACATATCTTCATAACTTATTAGCTAGCTTCACTCTGTTACATACTCATAAGTGCATACTCACTCATACGCGCATACTCAGTTTTAACCTCGTCGATGTCCTCGGCGTTAGTCGTCGATGTCGTCGATCGTCGCTGTCATTCCTCTTTTGTTTATAACAGTAAACAAAGCATCATTTTTGTTAGTTACCAATATTTTAATATTAATGTCAGTTACTCTGTACACTGCCACCTGTTGGTATTAATCTTTACTCGCTAGTGAGTCTATATTTCAAGGGATCTGACATTAGCTACTTGCTAACTGGTATACTCAACTTCATCGGGACAAGATCTGGACGGTCCCGCACATTTTTGGTCCTTCGAGCCGGATACTTTGTTACTCGACTAGTGTAATAAAGTGTTCTTTATTCTCTATATTTTATCTTCCTCACAATTCCTTGGTGTAATTTACCATGACGACGAGACAGGATTTAGTTCGCTTCGAATTGATTCTACGTGAAGAAGACTTGACTTCTTTGAAATGACGTCGAACGAATAACCGTAGAGACGCCACAAGGAACGAGCGTTACTGCAAGGATTGCACAGCACAACCGATTGAAGATTTGGACATAGGATCTATCGAACACCATCTGGAGAAAATCAAGGAAAACATTTCCATCGCTGAACTTCTTCAGAATGCAATTCTTGTCCACATCAAGGAGGAAAACATTGAGAAAGAGGAAGATGAACACCATGTTAACCATTGTAAGATGCTTGCTACTCGCAAGGGACTCACACAACAGCTAACAGCAGCTCGGGTTCTTCAGCAGAGCAACCTAGCCAAATCTACTATCGATGCTATCACTGTTCAACCAACTGTTTCCAATTACGGCTTAAAGACTACACTCACTGAGCTCAACGTCAAGCTCAAAGAACTTCAAGCTCTTGCTTTTCCTCTGAAGGATCGTCCTGGACTAATGGACACCTTACAGAAGTATCATCTAGACCTTACCACACTGTGGGAGAGGTACCACAGCGATAATCCAGACGACACTGCGTCTGCTTCAAAGGAAGACAAACCTCAGTTAACTTCCAAATTCGATCGTCTACCTCGCATCGAACTACCCAGCTTCAATGGAGACAATGGAAGTTGGCGTCCATACTGGGAGAAGTTCAACAACGTGTTGGACAAAGATCTTACTCTTACTGACGTTGATAAACTTTCTTTCTTACAAATGACAATAAAATGTGAGGAAGGCAAAGAGATCATTGACTCGCACACTCGGCGTGGTTCAGATTTCAACGCTGCTGTCAAAGCTCTAAAAGAACGTTACGACCAACCACGAGTCACCAGTCGCACCATTCATCAGAGTTTCATTAAACACAACTGGAAACTTACCAATGAGGGAATCGGTCAACTCATCACACTTATTCAGCGTACTGTCGCTACCATGAAGGAATGTGGAGTAGTGTCACTTGACACTTTGTTCACTGTTATTGCTGAACTTCACATGCCTGACGAATTTTTTCGTTACTGGACGGAGAAAACTGCCGATTCAAAGACTACTCCAACTACTGACAGACTGGTTGAACTTCTCAAGCAATATCGGATGGGTCTACAAGGACGAACGATGGACTCGCCAGGTCCTACTGCCCAACCAGCGAAACAGGGAAAGCATAGCACCTCTTTCCATGTTAGTAAGGATAACAACTGTTCCTTGTGTCATGATGGGAATCACCCACTCTACATGTGTGCCGCCTTGAAGACCAAGTCAGTAGAGGAGAGATCCAATACAGTCTCAAGACTTAGGGTATGTTCAAATTGTCTATCTTTTAATCATGCTTCTAGAGACTGTCCTAGTTTTAAGTCATGTAGGGTCTGTGGAGGTCGACATCACTCACTGTTGCACCGTCAACGTTCCGCTTGAACGTCCGAAACACCTGATCGACAAGTCTCCAATCAACAGCCAGCTACGACGACGGCTTCGAATAATAACCACACCTCTTCGACTGACCGAGATCCACTCGAGCCCAAAGTTTTCCTGGGAATCTGCCAAGTTACTGTCGAATCTAGAGGACGACTTCAGAAAGCACGAGCTCTACTTGATAGTGGTTCACATATGTCCTTTATGACCTCTCGACTGGCCCAACAACTGAAGGTAGAAAAGATTCGTGAGCCCACTCATCTCACTGGAATAGCCCAAACTGCGGTTCCTGGCTGCAACTTCAAAGCTGAACTCTCCTTGGTTCCTGATAAACGTCAATCCATTCTGTTGAAAGCTGTGATAATCAATAAAATCACTAATGACCAGCCTGGATTCTACCTTAAAGGTGTCAGGAATCGATCTTTTCTACAGGGTTTACAATTGGCTGACCCTAACTTCGACTATCCCGGCAGAATTGACATGCTACTAGGGTCCGACGTACTCGATGCAATTATGTTAACCGGAAGACGCTCTTCACAGGATGGCCTTCTTCACGCTTGGGAGACAGTTTTTGGCTGGTCTATCCGAGGAAAGTGTATTCCTGAACCCCCTCCACTTCAGTCTCACCTGTGTCTACATTCCCATGCCTCTGATCCCACTACTGACGATCTACTGACTGCATTTTGGGAAACTGAGGAAGCACCCTTGGATCACAAACAGTTCTCGGAGGAGGATCTTCAAGCTCTAGATCATTTCCAAAAGACCCACAGTCGAAATGAGGAGGGTAGGTACATTGTTCGCTTACCTGTTAAGTCTGTTCCTTTTTCCTTAGGTGATTCTCGTGATCAAGCCAGCAGAAGATTCTATCAAAATCGGCAGTCGCTCCAACGTAAGGGAAAGTACAAGAATTTCACTCAAGCGCTACAGGAGTACGAGGAACTAGGTCATGTTGAACCCGTTCCCGTTGATAACCTGGCTACGCCGAAATCTTCAGTATTCTACCTACCTTCTCATGGTGTTGTCAAGTTGTCCAGTACAACTACTAAACTCCGAATAGTATTTGACGCTTCGGCCACAACCACGTCTGGATTCTCTCTAAACGACATTCTGCTTCCTGGTCCGAACCTTTACCCCATGCTCACCGATGTCATTCTTCGTTTTCGAACTCACCTTATTGGTATGAGTGCTGACATTTCCAAAATGTTCCGTGAGGTAGAAGTACACAAGGATGACCGGGATTTGCACCGCTTCTTGCAAGCAGCTCCCCGGGGGGAGGGTGTCATTGACATGCGAATGACTAGACTTACTTTTGGAGTGACGTCTTCTCCATTTCTGGCTACTCAAGTTCTGCGTCAAGTAGCTAAAGACCATCAAGAGCAATATCCTAGAGCTGCTAAGATCATCGCTAACTTCTATGTGGATGATTGCCTAACTGGAGCCGCAACCTCAACGGAAGCGAAGGAGGTTCAAGAGGAACTTATCGCTCTTCTGCGTTGCGCTTGTATGTGGCTGAGGAAGTGGAGATCGAACGACGCTAGCGTGGTGAAAAATGTTCCTACGAACATGCGAGAGGACGACGGTGTTCAGCTTTTCTCCCCTCCAGCAGAATGCCACAAGGCTCTTGGCCTTCATTGGGACACCAGGAAGGACACTCTTCACGTTTCAACTCCCATGTTCAATGTAGATGACAAACCAACAAAGAGAAAAATAGCGTCAGATGTTGCCAAAACATTCGATCTTCTTGGATGGTTTGCTCCCTGTACAATTGTAGTCAAAGTTTTGCTCCAAGAACTCTGGAAATTGAAGTTGGCTTGGGATGATACTGTCTCAGAAAACATTTCTCATAAATGGAAAAAATGGAGAGAGGAACTTTCTTTCATAACTTCACATCCTATTCCACGCTATCACCTGGAAAAGGGAAAGCAAGTCAGAAGTCTCCAACTGCATGGCTTCAGTGATGCTTCAGATTCTGCCTATGCTGGAGTTGTCTACTTACGAGCTGTCTACTCAGACACATCTGTCTCAACTTCACTGCTGATAGCCAAGACTAAAGTCACTCCTATCTGTGGATCTACCACTCCAAGAAAAGAACTCTGTGGAGCTCAGTTGTTAAGTAAAATTCTTATTACTGTTTCTAATGCTCTTTCTATTTCCCTTACAGATATATATGCCTGGAGTGATTCAACCATTGTACTGTGTTGGCTGTCTACTCCACCTGCAAAGCTCAAGTCTTATGTCTGTAACAGAGTCATGGACACAGTTAGCCGTATTCCATCCACACATTGGAGACATGTTCCTACAGAGTGCAACCCTGCTGATGTGGCATCCAGAGGAGCATCTCCAAGTGAACTGATTTCACATGATCTATGGTGGAAAGGCCCTCCTTGGCTGCTCGAATCTCCTTCTCTGTGGCCATGTCGTACTGATTGGAGGAATCAGAAGATTTTAACTGAGACTAAGGCTGCAGTTCTGATTACCTCTCCTCCTCCAGAAGACATCACTGAGGTTTTTTCCTCATACACTCACCTTAAAAGGGTTTTGTCATGGTGTATACGTTTTGTTACCAACTGCAGGTTATTGCCTAGTTCCAGAACTCAGTCACCACAGTTGTCTCTGGAGGAATTACAGAACACAGAAACTAAACTGGTGAAGCTCAGTCAAGAACGCTGCTTCGATGCTGATTTTGTCTCACTTCAGACTACCGGAAAAGTTTCTCAACAGAGCAAGATTTTTCATCTCCACCCATATCTAGATAAAAAAGGTCTAATTCATGTTGGTGGACGTTTGGAGAATTCTTTTTTGACTGTCAGCCAGAAACATCCCATCATCCTACATCGATCTGATAGACTCTCTAAGTTAATCTGTGTCCAGTTACATGTTGATAACTTGCATGTTGGCCCTAGTGCCTTGCTTGCTATTTTATCTCTACGGTTTCATGTGATTGGAGTCAAGCACCTTGCAAAGAGTGTCTCTAGAGCCTGTGTTCGCTGCAGAAAGACCTACTCTCGAACGACTACTCAACTCATGGGTCAGTTGCCAGCTACACGAGTCACACCGACTTCTCCATTCCACCATACCAGAGCTGATTTCGCTGGTCCTATTATGATCAAGCGTGGGTATACTCGAGCACGTACGTTGGTAAAAACTTACATCTGTGTTTTCGTCTGTATGGCCATGAAAGCCGTACACTTAGAAGTCGTCCGAGATCTCTCCTCCGAAGGTTTTCTTGCTGCTCTCCGTTGTTTTGTGGCTCGTCGAGGTTGTCCCGAAACTCTTACCACCGACAATGGTACGAACTTTATCGGTGCTCAGCGGGAACTGAAAGACCTTTACAACACTCTAAATTCGACTACAGTTCAGGATGCCGTGATTCGTTTTTGCACAGCTAAAAATATCAAATGGTCCCATATTCCAGCTCGATCTCCACACTTTGGCGGATTGTGGGAAGCTGCTGTGAAATCGATGAAGCTACTTCTCAACAAAGTGATAGGCTCTCACAACTTGTTTATGGACGAACTGTATACAATCACAGTTGAGATAGAGGCAGTTCTCAACAGCCGCCCTCTAGTTCCTCTGGAATCTTCTTCAGATGACGGTATAGAGGTTCTCACCCCTGGTCATTTTTTAATTGGCAAAGCACTCAAGTCAGTTCCTGTTCCTGATCTTACAACACGCAAAATAAATGGACTTACCCGATGGAACTTGCAACAACGACTTGTAGCGGACTTCTGGCAAAGATGGAGCAGTGACTACATTACTCAGCTAAACAGAATTAGCAAGTTTAAGCAGCCTCAACGATCACTACAAGTGGGTGACATAGTGATCATCAAAGATTCTGATCTCTTTATTCGATCATGGCCATTGGGAAAAGTAACTCAAACTCACCCAGGAGCCGACGGTTTGGTCAGAGTTGCTACTGTAAAGACTCAAAAAGGAGTCTACAGGAGAGCCATTCATAAACTCGTACCCTTATTGGAAGAAAACACACTCCCCCCCGGAGAATGTTCGGGTTCTAGCCCTCCACAAGACATATCTTCATAACTTATTAGCTAGCTTCACTCTGTTACATACTCACTCATAAGTGCATACTCACTCATACGCGCATACTCAGTTTTAACCTCGTCGATGTCCTCGGCGTTAGTCGTCGATGTCGTCGATCGTCGATGTCATTCCTCTTTTGTTTATAACAGTAAACAAAGCATCATTTTTGTTAGTTACCAATATTTTAATATTAATGTCAGTTACTCTGTACACTGCCACCTGTTGGTATTAATCTTTACTCGCTAGTGAGTCTATATTTCAAGGGATCTGACATTAGCTACTTGCTAACTGGTATACTCAACTTCATCGGGACAAGATCTGGACGGTCCCGCACACTTTATATAGTCATTCTTTTCATACTTTATTACTGGTCTCATTCAACTCATTCTACACCTATTAAATGTTTCTTATGGGAAATTACAACTGTAAATAATGCTTTGTCATCATCATATAGCTAAAACTCAGATGGGTAATTTTTAAAAGATACTATAAAGAAGGGAGAGAGAAGGCAGGACCCTTTGCCTCTACCCCAAGCCCAAGCCCCAACCCTAGCACTAGCCCGTAGGATCGTCCACAGGAGAAATTATAGCCACCATCCCTATCCCTAACCCAGCCCCAGCCCCAACCCTAGCCCAGGAAATGACTGATCCTGAGATGTTGCCATCCGCCGACCACATCAACGTAGAGGCCATTAGCGAGGAGGAAGACCTCCTAAGAGAGACGGAGGAGGAAGAAGATAAGAAGCTACTGTCGCTGAGGCAAACCTATAAAAGAACAAAATCAAACCTAACAAAAATAAGAAGTCACCTAGCCTTCATCAGAGACTGCAAGACACTGGACAAAACTCCCAGAGGACTGAGAGTAGAAGTGACATGCAATGCCCTCCTGGCTGAGCTGTCGACAGTGAAACGAAGATTCGACTCAACCATGTGAGTATGTCCAGGCTCTCGAGGACCACTACAAGATGGCAAAACAAAAGCTGCAAGGGGAGGTCAACACCCAGATTGAAACCATGAGGAGAGAGGCAGACAGATCCAGAAGAGAGGTCAAGAGAAAGCACATGGACATGCTCCAGAAGACGGAGGAAAACATAGACAAGCTGAAGGGAATACTGGAGGAGGCGAAGAGGAAGAAGCTGGAGAACTTGAGGAGACCGGAGAGGGAGAGGACGCAGAGAGCCACGAGGTACAGGCCGTACGATAGGAACAATCAAGCCCAACCCAGACAGCAAAGACAAAGTACCACAGCAGTGAGAGAGAATGCCCCTCAGAGACAAAGCAGCAGCCAGCAACAAGCCCATGGCTGAAGAGGTAGCCAGACTGTCTGGGATGCTGCAGACGCTGATAACGAGACTGCCACCTGCGCAGCCACAGCAGAGACCTCCACTCCAACCCTACCCTCTGGGCCAGCAGCCACCACAGCTGCTGCCACCCGGAGGGCAAGGTCTGCCGGGACAGCAACCACAGCTGTTCGGGGGGACCTACCAGGGTTTTCAATAGGGAGACAGGCGGACAGTTCCGCAGTCATATCAAACAATGTCAATACATACTGTATTCCTTGTATTCCTTGTATTCAAATTGATAAATATACTATCCAATTAAACTCAACTCTGAATTCACAAGTATATCCCAGTATTGAATCAAGGATATATTATAACACTTGCACAATTAGTAAACCTAGAACTAGCATATCAATTAGGAACAGAACGTATAAACCACACAACAACCGAGACAGATATGAGAGATCACTTAACAAAACCAGCACGGACAACACAGACGCACACAAATACATAACAAATCTATCGACAAAGACGCTAACTCAGTGTCAACTTCATCCCAACTACACGTATTAACAGAGAGAAATTGAATGACACAGTACGAGAGTTCCAACATTCGAACAGACTAAAGTACTACTTCAGAAATAGTGAGTCACAGGAGATACATCCATTCAGACAAAAGAGCACTTGGGTGCCACCCAGAGCCTCAGACGAAGTAGAGACGTACCTACAGAGAATAGAGAAAGACATAAAAGAATTAGAACAGACAAGCTTCTTCCAAAACATGACCAGAGCAGAAATTCAAGCTCTCAAGGAACTAGCAGCCGACCCAGAAATAGTGATAAAGAATGCAGACAAGGGTTCAGGCATAGTAATAGAAGACGGAGATAAATACATAGCAGACGGGAAAGAACACTTGGAAGATACAAACATATATGAGAAAATTGACGCAGACCCAACAGTACAATTAGCGAAGGCAATCAATAAGTTTACGAATAGAATGCATGACAAGGGAATCATAGACAGCCCCACCCACACTTACTTGCACTTCAAGGAGGAACAAATGCCCAGGACACAACAACTGTACTTCCTTAAGGGTGCCCGCACATAGCAACGCGCACCGCCTGTAGATCCGGACATTAATTTATTCCCGCCAATACCCGAGCAGAAACAATCGCGCAGTAGTAGCAGAAGTATACTTTGCGAAGTTGTGGTGTGTTAGTTTAGCTTCTTGTTGTCTTTTATTCGTTTACAGCAACTCTCCATACGTTGTCTGAGCTCACACAGCAAGTTGCACCAGGCTGCCTCTCCACCAGTAGCCGTTCTCCGGACTATGCGCACCTGAACTCAAGCGGATGGATCCACCAGGCTTGATTTCTACGGAGCGAAGACTTCCCAAGCTGCGCAAATCTAATACCTTCACCTTTGGCTATCTCCAATAAACTGCTCTCTCTTCGGACTCTCTTGTTATTGTTGTATTGATGTTTGTTTACTCTTGATATAGGCGGGCTCTTTTTAGAACCTATACAAACTAATTGAAAAAAAATTGCTCGCGTACTCGTAGTACGAGATATGGGGGTGGGGCTATTTCTTAAGAATTGCGAGTGGAATTAAAGTTCCAAATGTTGGGTCAGTTTTTCTTGGAATCTAATAATGAGAACGACACAAAAATTTTATACACGGGTAAACCAAAAAAAATGAACTGCACTACAACGAGTATTTTTTAATATCAGAAAAAATTGCGAATTTATCATTAAATAATATTGAAATGGATAAGAACTCGCTGTCTTGCAGTAGAGTATCAGCTCGGCTAGTAGTGCACCAAATTGCGGAGCTCCAAGTTACCGCACCGCTCCAAAAAAGTGCCCCAAAGTTTTATAACCAGGCCCCAATATTTCCTCCAGATTCGCTCTAAAATTAGTGAGCGGTTCCTTCGGCAGGTACTTTGTCCTTGTGTTGTAGTGGAGAAGCCCCTGTAAGTATACAATAGTAGTAATCGTGCATAGCAACCATCAACAAAAAATTGCGTAGGCGGTGTGCGGGCACCCTTAAAAAGATTCACAAGAACCCTAGCGTAAACTTGCCTATTATCACCGCGTTCTGGTCCATTCTCGATATAGCTCCTTCACCGCTGCAGTCAGCGATAAAATTTGGATGCATATGGTAAGGGACACCACTAAGCTACGTGTGCAACCAATAACTGCGTTATTCTGTTGAGTTAGCTTGGGACAATAACAGTCAATTCTGGAGTGGTTAAGTGGCGACGATAGGCACGCAAAAGGCCTATTATCGCCGATATGGTTAATAAACTAAAAAAATATTTTAAAGTATTGGTTCATTGAAATGAGGCATGAAACAAGTCAAGTTGAAGGTATAGTCGTGACAAAATAATAATAATAAGTAGCAACATTGATTTTTTAACAGTTATTACATATATATTGTCTAGTGATGGTATTTTTTCCAAACGCACACAGGTTATGCGCCCATTCTCCACAATTTGAGCAGTCTATCCAGAAAACTATCTCATCTCCCAGCCCTTCAGGTTCGTTGTTTCCACATATTGAGCAGATAGCTCCATCATTGTTGTCGCTGTCACTTTCGGACCTAAAACGAGATGGAAGTTGAGTTTGCCGACGTGGGCGACTCAAACTGGACTCTCCAATGGAAGAAATGAACTGTCTTCTGGAAGCCATCGTCACACCTGCATCTGAATCGGAATCTGAATTTTCTATATTACTCGCTGACTTTGCATGAAATGTAAGACTAGAAACCAACTGCAAACAGTCTTCCCTAATGGACTCAACAGCAGGTATGAATAATAACATTACAAGTAAAGAAATGATGATCATTACCTGACGAATTCCCTATGACGACCATTACCAGACAAAATCTACCAAGGCTATAAGAAACTAAATAAAAAAATTACTGACCAGAAGTTCATCACTGGACAATTCAAGCTACAATGCCCCTGGACACAACACTAATGGACCAGAAGAGCAACACCCAAGTAATCCAATCCAAGCCCACCTGGGAAGGCACAGAACAACCAATTTAATTAGCAGTTCCACCCAACCACACACAATGGGTACTTTTATATCATATAAGCTCACCATACGCTCCTCAATTCATTTCACCTTGAAAAAGACCACTGAACGGTCGAAACGTTGGTGTTTTTTAATTTAAAACTTTGAATATTGATTAATTTAAAACTGCTAGCTTAATTTAGATAACTAAAGTATGTCCTCCAGCAGAAGGAAGAACACAAAGATGCCCCACCATCATGCAGGTGTGGGATTGTCCACCAGTGGGAACGATATAGCCACTACCCCTAACTAGGGCTCGGTAAATTATTCCCCAAATTTTCCCTATAATGCTATTCTCTAATTCTCACTCATGCCACCCATAATGCTTTTCATTTTGCCTATAATGCTCACAATTTTGCTCATAATGCTCACGATTAATAAAAAAAAAAATCAAGAAAACAAACAAAAGGTTCATCAGAATCATTACTTCCTATAGTTATACTGCAGCATAATTGATGCTTCAATAGTCTCTTCTAGCGAGGAAGTTTGCTGTTCACCAAAACTATTTGATAAAAGTGAAAAAACACGCTCAGCAGCTGCAGAGGATGGCTGAACCAGTAATACTAGTTTGCATGCAGCTGACCAATGGGGGAGCTCATTAGAGTGCTTCTTCCACCACTCTAACTTGTCTATGGTTGGTGACACACCATCTGCTTTTGCCATGTAGATAGGAAGCTCTACATTCAAATCTTCCAAGGAAAGGCCTTCAACTGGTCAATGTCAGCAGAGCTTGGACAAAGTTCAGACACCTTGGCTGGATCAAAATATCTGGCATATTTGAAGGCTGTAACAATTGGCTTTAGATCACCTTCAAATTTTTGCTTGAAATAAACAATAGCAGGCTCGATACACTCAGTAGCATAATTTATTAATTGCTGCTTCTGTGTTGGTCTGTTTGAAGACAATTTATTGGCAACAGCTGTAGCATTAGGGAAATTCTGGGCAGAAATAGTAGCCTGAAGTTTAACAATTTCTTCATAGGCACTAAAAGCCAGTGACCCATCTCCCTCCAATCTATAGGTGGCTTTGACAAATGGCTCACCAAAATCAACGGTAATTGCAAGTTCCATCTGCAGCTTCCGACTCTTAGGAGGGTCATTGAGAATGTCAACAATTTTTTTAGAGGAAGGGGGAAGATCATTATTCTCAACAAAAGGAAGCACATCAGCAAAGGTGACAAGCATATGTTTCATCACCTCCCATTTAGACCACCATCTGGTACTAGAGTAAGCAGGAACAGGCAAACCAGTAGCTTCCCTCCAAGCCAATTTTGCTTTTGGACTCCGTGTAAACAGGCCCACCCAAACTTTTATAAATTCATCTAGCACATTTGCATTTATCTTCTCCCCAACATGATCAAGAGTGTGTGAGAAACATCCCACATCTAGAAGACATGGATAAACAATTTTTAGAGTTTGAATTGCTACATTGTTGACTGAAGCACGATCACGCATTGCTGCTACTAGCTGATTTGAAGAAACACTAAGCTCATTAGATAGGCACATGATTAATTGCCTGGCCACTTCTTCACCTGTAAGGCTCTTAGCTAATAGCATCAGCCTGACAACACGTTGTTGTATTTGCCAGTCAGCATCGATAAAACGAAGTACAATAACCATGGCTTCACACACATGTGTGGTACCATCAAAAATTACACCAATATTATTTCCTTTTATGTCTTCTGTGATACTAGCAAACTCCTGTTCACGAATAAAAGGGATAAGCTGAGATAAGTTACTACTATGAGAAAGCCTAAAAGCACTTTCTTCAAACACCTCTCTAAAGCAGTCTACCTTGGCCAGTGGTACGCCAGCTTTCAAGAAAGATTTAACTACTTTAATACGAAAAACTCTCACTTCATCAGAAAGACCTTCTCCAATGGGGTGTTTGTTCTTATCATACTTCCGTAGCATATCAGCTATTGTTTTATCTTGAGCTTTCCTAGAAACTAAAAGCTTTTTGCTACTACCATGTTTAGCTGATCTAATATGCTGTTGCAAAACACTCTTCTTAACAGACACAGGCTCTCTACAAGCCTGACAAAATAACTTTCTTGATACCACAGATAAGTGCTCATTAGGAAATTCTTTAACTCTGGTGGAAGGAGGAATAGAGGGCTCAACAGCAACGGAACCCTTACCAGACCGTAAGCCTTTAGGTGGATTAGACTTCAATTTTCTTTTTCGGGACAAATCGGATGAAGCAGGACACTTCAGCCTGCTCAAAAGATTGGGAACATCAACAGTTTCACTACTGCTAGGGCCAGAGCTGCTGAGACTGATATCAGTAATTTCTTCTCTCATAAGATTAGGAACATCAACCTCACAACTGCTAGGCTCAGGGCTGTTACAAACATCAGGAATTTCAGTCTCTGTATCCATTAGACACTCAGCCATTTTCTAAGCTGGCTAGTAGCTAGTACAGCTAAGCTAAGCTTGCAGCTGCAAGTTACAGCTGCAAGCTAAGCTTAGATGTGTTTGCTGATAATAACACACATGCTTACATACAAATTTTTAATTATTATGTACAACTCAGGAATTCATTCCCAAAATGCTCCAAATTTGACCTATAATGCCAGCATTATTCTTAATGCTTCACTGTACCTAAAATGCTCAAAAAAATGCTAGCATAATTTACCGAGCCCTACCCCTAACCCTAGCCCAACCCTAGCCCTAGCCCTAGTAAACTAGTACGTTGTTTTTGAATCTTGCAATAGGTAATATTTATCATTACTACTACTATTACTACTAATATCATCAGTATCAATTATGTTGTTATTAGTATAGTTATTATTACTATTACAGGGCCGTAGCAAGCGGTCCGGCAGGTCAGGCCATGGCCGGACCAGTTTTTTTAAACTCTCAGTTCAGAGTTCAATCGATAATGTGATATAATTATGCGCGCATGCGCAGCGCGCACAAAAAGTGGCTGCATATATATGGCTACTTACTTTCCTATCGGTAATGAGATGGATGTCCCTGACAAGCCTCACCAACCGTTTGAGTTCAACTTCCCTAAGAGGTCGTTTGGTATGAAAGGAGCCCAGAGAAGTTTTCAGCCGGGATGGTTTCGAAGGTGGCCATTCCTGCACTATGATGAAGGGAGAGATATAGCTTTCTGTCATACCTGTCTGTTGGCCACTAAATTTAAGAGAATGAGATCCAACTATGTTGACCAAGCTTTTGTAAGTTGTACTTATATTAGAATAGCTTATTAATTATCAGACTCATATTTACTGTAAGCTGGCAATAAAAATTCAGAGCTGGCTTAGTTCTCAAAGGTAAATTTAACTGGATAGCTAACTGAAATTAGGAAGTTTGCTTTAATGTGACTAAACTAGCAAGATGTAAGTTAGCAGCTAAAACCTAGCATAAAATAGACTAACAAAATTGTAGCTTTAATAATTAGTTAACTTTTTATGTAGGTTACACGGGGATTTTCTAACTGGAAAGATGGTACTGCTGGCTTTAGAAATCATGAAAAAAGTGCAGCACATTGTGAAGCTATCGATGTAATGGTTACAATTCCATCAACTACTGGAAATGTTGGTGACCTGCTTTCTCATCAATTTGCAACCCAGTAAAGAAATAACCAGCAAGCCTTACTTCAAATATTGTCGTCCATTAAGTTCTTGTGTCGCCAAGGCCTTCCATTACGTGGAGACGGAGATGAATTGGATGGAAATTTGATGCAGGTTGGTACTGTTTTGTTAAACAAACATTTATTATTTAACAATGTGGTGGATTTATCGATTACATAAATATATAGCTTTAAAACTATTTTAAATGTAAAATATAATTTATTTTTGGACACAGATGCTACAAATGAAAGCTACTCAAGATGCTAATCTGAAGGAATGGCTGAAAAGGAAGGAGAATGTGTACACTAGTTCCACCATTCAAAATGAGATCATCAAGTTGATGGGCCTTCAACTTCTTCGGGATATGGCAGCACAATTTCAAACATCACCTTTTCTTACAATTATGGCAGAAGAAACGACTGATGCTTCCAACACTGAACAAGTTACTCTCTTCATTCGTTGGGTTACTGATGATTTACAGGTTCATGAAGATTTTGTCGGATTGTACAGTGTTACTTCCATTGCTGCTGACATGATAGTTTCAGTAATAAAAGATGTATTTCTACGAATGAATTTGAGTTTTGACACAGTTCGTGGTCAATGCTATGATGGCGCAAGTGCCATGAGTGGTTGTAGGCATGGAGTTGCCAAGCAAATAAGTGATATTGAGCCAAGAGCAATATTCACTCACTGCTATGGCCATGCCCTTAACTTAGCAGCCAGTGGTGCTATGAAGAAGTCAAAGTTACTCAAAGATGCTTTGGAGACAACTTATGAGATTACAAAGCTCATAAAGTTTTCGCCTCGAAGAGAAGCAATTTTCTTGGGTGTGAAGCAGGATATGCCAGGTACACCATTAGCTGGCATTCGGTTACTTTGTCCTACTAGGTGGACTGTGAGGGCAGATGCTCTGGCAAGCGTAACATCCAATTTTCAAGTGTTACAGCAAACATGGGAAGAGTCAATTGAGGTAGTATCTGATAGCGAAACAAAGGCAAGGATCAGGAGTGTCAAGTGTAATGTCTACTTTTGATTACCTGTATGGAAATATGCTAGGGAAAATGCTACTGAAGCATGCTGATAATTTGAGTCGTTCTTACAGATCAAGACACTTTCAGCAGCAGAGGGTCAGCAAATAGCAAAGATGACAGTTCAAACTTTAAAGTCATTGAGAAATGATTCTTCATTTGACTTATATGTGAGCGGGTCTGGGAAAAGGGACCTTACGGCGCAAAAATTGAAATTGAGATATAGGCTCCAGAAGTAAGTCATCGGAAAAATTCTTTCTTTCTCCTATTTTTGTTTTTTGCAGAATTAGTCTTAGTGACCCTTACTCTACGTCTATGCCAAATTTCGCATGTCAAAACGACTTAAAAGACCCCAAGCGTGCCGTGAAAAGACAAGCTACTTTTTATTCTCTCTCATTCTCGAAGTACAATAAACGGGGAATGGGCGGAGTTTCAAACTAGCAGCTAAAAAAACGGCATAGCTTTGAGACTACTGCATGCACTCTACAGCTTACCTTTGGCTTAAAGTTTACCGCTACAGCGAATAGAACAGCCAAGGATTCCAACAAGACAGGTCGTGAGACGCTCTGAAAGCTAAAAAAAACTCTACGCAAACTTCGTTAGTCGCCGAAAAGCGGCTGTACGATTTAATTGCGTATGCGGAGTACGCCGTTAAGTATACGGAAACGTTAATTATACCGGAAGTGGAAATTCAATTTATGTTTTCTCGATTTCTAGTTCAATTGCTTTGCTGAATAGGGCCCAGTTCAACTGCCAGTTTCTCTGCGTGTCGAAGGTTTTACCCTCCAGTATTTTAGCACTAAGTTGAGATAAATTGTATCCTTTTATTAACATAAAAAACTCAATTTTTTTTATTTGCGCCATAAGGTCCCTTTTCCTAGACCCACTCACATATTGGTCCAAAATAAGCAAGATAGCAGCTGATTTGGATGTTGGTGAACCGCAGTTGCCTCGTCGTCGAAGAGTTCCACTTCGCTATGATGAAGGGACATCTGAAGGAGACTATCACACTGATCCAAAGGCACACTATAGGCAGATCTATTATGAAGCAATTCATTTGATTGTCAACTGCATTGAAAATCGCTTTGATCAACCGGGATATAAAAAGTATGAATCTTTGCAGACTCTTCTTCTTAAAGCATGCCAGCTAGAGGATTTTGAAAATGAATTGCATACAGTGTGTCAATTTTATAAGAACGATTTTGAAGAGGCAGTTTTGCGCACTCAACAGACATTTGGTACACACTTTCAGTCCCAGAATCAGTCAACCAGTCAAACAATCAACATTTTTGATATAAGGAGTTACTTTCTTCCCTTGTCCTCTGGCCAATTGTCCCTCCTAGCTTATGTTAAACGTCTTGTTCAACTTATATTGGTGATGCCAGCAACCAATGCGTCGTCAGAGAGATCATTTAGTGCTCTGCGGCGTATTAAGACATATCTTCGAGCAACAATGAAACAGGATCGGCTCAATTATTTGATGCTGCTACATGTACACAAAGACAGAACTGATGAAATCAATCTTAAAACATTACTAAATGAATTTGTAGGGTGTTCTGAACATCGAGCCAGTATTTTTTCAAAGTGTTAATTGTTGTCATCATTATCATAATTGACCACACCCATTTTGAACACACCCATTTCCTTTAACCACACCCACTTCCTGTGACGGACCAGTTTAAATTTGCTTGCTACGGCTTTGTATTATCATATTCATCATTGTTATTACTGTTGTTGTTGATAAATATAATAGTCATCTCTATACAATAATAATTATTATGCAATCAAATTTGTTTCTTCCAGTACTTGAAGATCAGGAGCGACAGTGGAGGGAGACTGTGGATGACACACCTGCAACAGAAGCTGAAG
>WLWD01005952.1_pt1 | contig 30383 bp, 13 predicted proteins | sample 6712731 | NCBI WGS metagenome assembly WLWD01 (sample SAMN12718690, study PRJNA576275) | sponge metagenome | isolation source: marine sponge | host: Mycale hentscheli | place: New Zealand: South Island, Marlborough, Capsize Point | collected 2014-11-01
ATATATATATATATATATATATATATACAGGGTATCATACAGGATTTTCAGTTTGGGGGGGGAGAGTTTTCAGTGAAATTTTCCCAGAAGTTTATAATCTGGCCAAAATTTTACTAGCACTTCCAGTTGGAACAGCAACCGTCGAAAATCGTTTAGTCACATGAAGATGATAAAGACCAGGCTAAGGAATCGCTTGTCTTGACTCACTCACCTTATGAGTTGCCATTGAAGGCCCAGACTTAAGTGAAGTTAATTTTAATGAAATTCTGGACATTTTTAAAGAAAAAAATAGGCGCATTAGACTGTAATTGGTATATTATTTTATTATAAAAGTTTGTGTAAAGAAATGAGTTTGGGGGGGGAGATCAGAGGTTTGGGGGGGGGGGGGGCGATCCCCGGGCTTCCCCCCCCGCCCCCCCTGTATGAAACACTGTGTATATCGATATGCCTGTCCCAGTCAGAGAGTTAAGGACCTTAATAGTTGTTCTTCTCTCTCTCTCTTTTTTTTTTTTTTTTTTTTTTTTTGAAACACTAACGAGAACACATCATAACTACACTGCTACACACAAATCAGAACACATTTGCTATTATTTGTTTGTTTTTATTTTATAGAGTTTACTGCACTGAAGAATATGAAGGGCACTGTCCATTGGTAAGTGAAGGGAGCATTGACTATTAACAATGACACATTATGAGGTAGTACTAGGAGTGAGTGATATAATGAGATAGTACTAGAAGTGAGTGATATGATGAGATAGTACTAGAAGTGAGTGATATGATGGGGTAGTACTAGGAGTGAGTGATATGATGAGATAGTACTAGAAGTGAGTGATATGATGGGGTAGTACTAGAAGTGAGTGATATGATGAGATAGTACTAGAAGTGAGTGATATGATGAGGTAGTACTAGAAGTGAGTGATATGATGAGGTAGTACTAGGAGTGAGTGATATGATGAGGTAGTACTAGAAGTGAGTGATATGATGAGGTAGTACTAGGAGTGAGTGATATGATGGGGTAGTACTAGGAGTGAGTGATATGATGAGATAGTACTAGAAGTGAGTGATATGATGAGGTAGTACTAGAAGTGAGTGATATGATGGGGTAGTACTAGGAGTAAGTGATATGATGAGGTAGTACTAGAAGTGAGTGATATGATGAGATAGTACTAGAAGTGAGTGATATGATGAGGTAGTACTAGAAGTGAGTGATATGATGAGGTAGTACTAGGAGTGAGTGATATGATGAGGTAATACTAGAAGTGAGTGATATGATGAGGTAGTACTAGAAGTGAGTGATATGATGGGGTAGTACTAGAACTGAGTGATATGATGAGGTAGTACTAGAAGTGAGTGATATGATGAGGTAGTACTAGAAGTGAGTGATATGATGAGATAGTACTAGAAGTGAGTGATATGATGAGGTAGTACTAGAAGTGAGTGATATGATGGGGTAGTACTAGAAGTGAGTGATATGATGGGGTAGTACTAGAAGTGAGTGATATGATGAGATAGTACTAGAAGTGAGTGATATGATGGGGTAGTACTAGGAGTGAGTGATATGATGAGATAGTACTAGAAGTGAGTGATATGATGAGGTAGTACTAGAAGTGAGTGATATGATGAGGTAGTACTAGGAGTGAGTGATATGATGAGGTAATACTAGAAGTGAGTGATATGATGAGGTAGTACTAGAAGTGAGTGATATGATGGGGTAGTACTAGAACTGAGTGATATGATGAGGTAGTACTAGAAGTGAGTGATATGATGAGGTAGTACTAGAACTGAGTGATATGATTAGGTAGTACTAGAAGTGAGTGATATGATGAGGTAGTACTAGAAGTGAGAGATATGATGAGGTAGTACTAGAAGTGAGTGCTACGATGGGGTAGTACTAGAACTGAGTGATATGATGAGGTAGTACTAGAAGTGAGTGATATGATGGGGTAGTACTAGAAGTGAGTGATATGATGAGGTAGTACTAGAACTGAGTGATATGATGAGGTAGTACTAGAAGTGAGTGATATGATGAGGTAGTACTAGGAGTGAGTGATATGATGAGGTAGTACTAGAAGTGAGTGATATGATGAGGTAGTACTAGAACTGAGTGATATGATGAGGTAGTACTAGAAGTGAGTGATATGATGAGATAGTACTAGAAGTGAGTGATATGATGAGGTAGTACTAGAAGTGAGTGATATGATGGGGTAGTACTAGAAGTGAGTGATATGATGAGATAGTACTAGAAGTGAGTGATATGATGGGGTAGTACTAGGAGTAAGTGATATGATGAGGTAGTACTAGAAGTGAGTGATATGATGGGGTAGTACTAGAAGTGAGTGATATGATGAGGTAGTACTAGAAGTGAGTGATATGATGAGGTAGTACTAGAAGTGAGTGATATGATGAGGTAGTACTAGGAGTAAGTGATATGATGAGGTAGTACTAGAAGTGAGTGATATGATGAGGTAGTACTAGAAGTGAGTGATATGATGAGGTAGTACTAGGAGTAAGTGATATGATGAGGTAGTACTAGAAGTGAGTGATATGATGAGGTAGTACTAGAACTGAGTGATATGATGAGGTAGTACTAGAAGTGAATGGTATGATGAGGTAGTACTAGGAGTGAGTGATATGATGAGATAGTACTAGAAGTGAGTGATATGATGGGGTAGTACTAGAAGTGAGTGATATGATGAGGTAGTACTAGAAGTGAGTGATATGATGAGGTAGTACTAGAAGTGAGTGATATGATGAGGTAGTACTAGAAGTGAGTGATATGATGAGGTAGTACTAGGAGTAAGTGATATAATGAGGTAGTACTAGAAGTGAGTGATATGATGAGGTAGTACTAGAAGTGAGTGATATGATGAGGTAGTACTAGGAGTAAGTGATATGATGAGGTAGTACTAGAAGTGAGTGATATGATGAGGTAGTACTAGAACTGAGTGATATGATGAGGTAGTACTAGAAGTGAATGGTATGATGAGGTAGTACTAGGAGTGAGTGATATGATGAGGTAGTACTAGGAGTAAGTGATATGATGGGGTAGTACTAGAAGTGAGTGATATGATGAGGTAGTACTAGAAGTGAGTGATATGATGGGGTAGTACTAGAAGTGAGTGATATGATGGGGTAGTACTAGAAGTGAGTGATATGATGAGGTAGTACTAGAAGTGAGTGATATGATGAGGTAGTACTAGAACTGAGTGATATGATGAGATAGTACTAGAACTGAGTGATATGATGGGGTAGTACTAGAAGTGAGTGATATGATGAGATAGTACTAGAAGTGAGTGATATGATGAGGTAGTACTAGAAGTGAGTGATATGATGAGATAGTACTAGAAGTGAGTGATATAATGAGATAGTACTAGAAGTGAGTGATATAATGAGATAGTACTAGAAGTGAGTGATATGATGAGGTAGTACTAGAAGTGAGTGATATGATGAGATAGTACTAGAAGTGAGTGATATGATGAGATAGTACTAGAACTGAGTGATATGATGGGGTAGTACTAGGAGTGAGTGATATGATGAGGTAGTACTAGAAGTGAGTGATATGATGAGGTAGTACTAGAAGTGAGTGATATGATGAGATAGTACTAGAAGTGAGTGATATGATGAGGTAGTACTAGAAGTGAGTGATATGATGAGATAGTACTAGAAGTGAGTGATATGATGAGATAGTACTAGAAGTGAGTGATATAATGAGATAGTACTAGAACTGAGTGATATGATGAGGTAGTACTAGAAGTGAGTGATATGATGCTGTGATAGTATTGTTATCAGAGGGATTGCTGATGTATTAAGTTCTGATATTAGTCCCTGTATAATACCATGAACACTGAATATTTAAAATAGCTAATTGTCTTTGTAAGTTTTTATTTAGATCCAGTTTGATCTAATATTTATAACTATATCGTAGTGAAGTGAATCGTATTTATTGTACATTTCTACATGTAATGTTGGCTCTTCTGATAGTAGTCCAACCCACTTCTTACATGGATATACTGAAGATGAACAGAGGAACCTAGAATGGAACCATTCTGCACAATGTATAACACAACTCAATAGTTCTTGTACCACTCATGAAGCTCCACAAAGTTCAACAACTCAAGGATGTTCCTGTACCAGTAATAGTTCACACTGTTCAACTCTTCAAGAAAGTTCCTGTACCACTCAAAATGATCTACAAGTTTCAACACCTCAAGAAAGTTCCTGTACTTCTCATGATGGTCCACAAGGTTCAACACCTCAAGAAAGTTTCTGTACTGTTCATGATAGTCCAAAAGGTTCAACACCTCAAGAAAGTTCCTGTACTGTTCATGATAGTCCAAAAGGTTTAACACCTCAAGAAAGTTCCTGTACTGCTCATGATAGTCCAAAAGGTTCAACACCTCAAGAAAGTTCCTGTGCTATTCATGATAGTCCACAAGGTTCAACACCTCAAGAAAGTTCCTGTTCTTCTCATGATAGTCCAAAAGGTTCAACACCTCAAGAAAGTTCCTGTGCTATTCATGATTGTCCACAAGGTTCAACACCTCAAGAAAGTTCCTGTACTGTTCATGATAGTCCAAAAGGTTCAACACCTCAAGAAAGTTCCTGTACTGCTCATGATAGTCCACAAGGTTCAACAACTCAAGAAAGTTCCTGTACTGCTCATGATAGTTCACAAGGTTCAACAACTCAAGAAAGTTCCTGTACTGCTCATGATAGTCCACAAGGTTTAACACCTCAAGAAAGTTCCTGTACTGCTCATGATAGTCCACAAGGTTTAACACCTCAAGAAAGTTCCTGTACTGCTCATGATAGTCCACAAGGTTCAACACCTCAAGAAAGTTCCTGTGCTATTCATGATGGTCCACAAGGTTCAACACTTCAAGAAAGTTCCTGTTCTTCTCATGATCGTCCACAAGGTTCAACAACTCAAGAAAGTTCCTGTACTGCTCATGATAGTCCAAACGGTTCAACACCTCAAGAAAGTTCCTGTACTGCTCATGATAGTCCACAAGGTTCAACAACTCAAGAAAGTTCCTGTACTGCTCATGATAGTTCACAGGGTTCAACAACTCAAGAAAGTTCCTGTACTGCTCATGATAGTCCACAAGGTTTAACACCTCAAGAAAGTTCGTGTACTGCTCATGGTAGTCCACAAGGTTTAACACCTCAAGAAAGTTCCTGTACTGCTCATGATAGTCCACAAGGTTCAACAACTCAAGAAAGTTCCTGTACTGCTCATGATGGTCCACAACGTTTAACTCCTCAAGAAAGTTCCTGTACCGTTCATGATCCAGTCACTTCAAGTTCTCCTAAAGGTTCTAATCCAAGCTGTGGACAGAGTTTTAAACCTCAAGAAAGCATTATTGCAGTTGGTTCACATAGCTCGACTCATCCAATACAGATAGAAAATATCAGTATTGGTGCTGTTGTAAATAAAGTTCATCCACAAAAGCCTTTGAGTGACTCTACAAGTATTGTAGGGGAAGAATCATTTGCAGAAGCATCCATTTGTTCATCTAATATTGTTGGGAAAGGATCATTTGAAGAAGCATCCATTTGTTCATCTGATTTTGTCGGGAAAGGATCATTTGTAGAAACGTCTATTTGTTCATCTGATATTGCAGCTTTAAAAACTCCAGATCATTCAACCAGCATTGATACTTCACTCTCACTTGGAAATAGCAACTCCTACACTGGTATTAAAAGGCCTTTGTTTGGCCTAGTTTCAAGTAACACTTCTGAAGCTATATCAGAACTTGACAAGTTTGAAGTAGATATTGTTAAAAGGAATGAGACATTGGAAGATAGTTCAGCATCTGCAGGTTCTGGTACTTGCCATATAAATAGTGAACTAGAGTCAGTTCAGTTATCTGTTCTGAGTAGAGTGTTGGATTACACTAGCAGTGAAGATGAGAGTGATGTTAACAAATTAGAAGAGTGTAAGTATTACATATGTTGTGTTAAATTTCAATGTTTTTATTCAGTTTGCCCTAATATTAACTGGCATGAACGTGGCATAGTGTGTTGTTGTCGTTATTGCTTTTGTGAGTGAGTGCAAGCTGCAGAATTGATTAAATAAGTAAAAACCATTATTAATTTAACATTTTTCTATATAACTAAGCACTAAGGTATCATTGAAAGAGCTTTGCTAGTTCCAGGGTTGGAGTCAAATACATGAGTATTTGTATTTAAGCTATATTTAAAGTATTTGTATTTGTATTTCAAATACTTCTTTTATAAATCATAAGATAGATGGTGAAATATGAGCTTTTGTATCAGGAGAAAGAAAAGAAAACCATTTTCTAGAACATGTTTCTATTGGACACATTCATTATATTGTAATAATTAAATAACTCCACCTATTCTGAAAGCTGCTGTTAAATGAACTGAATTATACAAATAAGGGCATACTTCAGTGTGAATCCAACCCAACTCCCAAGTCATAGAGAAAAACCATTGAGCCTCTAGAATCATCATCATGCTTACAACCACCACATAAAACTATGAAACTTATCTTTTGATGATTTGCTTACAGCAGACAAGGGTAGTAGCTCCTCTGCTATTCATGCAAATAAATGTTTCCAGTTCCTTTACTACCGCAAGAAGAAAGTCCTCTTAGTTTTGGTTGTTGTTGTTTTTTGTTTTTGTTTTTTTTGTTGTTGTTGTTTTTGTTTTTTGTTGTTTTTTTGTTTGTTTTGTTTTTTGTTTGTTTTTTTGGAAATTCAATGAAACTAAACATCCCACACCTGCAAACTATTTCAGGTACATGCATTCAAGTATCTTCCATGCTGGTTCAAATATTGTTTAGCAAAGTGGGAAAAGTGTTTCAACCTGACAGATAGCATTTAAAGAACCAAGCATTTGAAGAAACGATGTTCATCAGGTGTAATCTATTTTTCCACATAAGACTTTACTTAATTGTGATGCATGCAATTTTTTTAAAAATTGAAGTGTTTGGTTGCCCTTTGGTTGTTGTGGCAGTGGCAGAGCGCTTGTGTGCAAAACATGTAGCCCTGGGTTAGAACCCCAGTGACGGCCAAACATTTTTTTTTTAATTCTGTATTTTAAAAAAAGCCTGTAGAGAGAGAATACATCTAATTAAAAAGTATTTGTATGTTGTAATTGAGTTCTTCAAAGTATTTGTAATGCTGTTCAAAGTATTTGACCACCCCAACCCTGGCTAGTTGCATACTTTTTGGCCAATCCTAAATCTTCAGACTTTACTTTTTTTTAATGTTTTTTGTTACTGATTTCCATCTTTTTTTTCTTTTCTTTTTTTTTTTGTTGTTGTTGTTTTTTGTTTTGTTTTGTTTTTTGTTTTTGTAGACTTGTATCGTTAAATTGACTTTTTCACACCAACAGTATAAACTTGTTTAAATAAAAACTCTTTTCAAGATTTTGAGAAGTTCTAATGTAAATTATAACAATACAGCGAATAAATTTTGTTATTTTATGGGTAAAGGTCATTTCACCTAATTTTTCAATTGGCGTGGGAAAATCTAAAACATGGCAGTGATGCAAACGAGGGCTGTCCAGAAATGCCATAAATTGTCCATCCCATCCCACGGTCCCATGGGATCATGGGATTGTCCATCATATCCCACAGCCCCATGGGACTTTCCATGGGATGTCCACCTGTCCCTCTACAGATGCATGTGTCTTACTGTCCATCCCATCCCACGGTCCCATGAGTCTGTGAAATAGATTGCGTGTAACATTTGTACTGATAGTGAGTGGTTTTTATTAATATTTGTATCATTAACATATTTGTAACCTTTTTCAGCAATTACCCTTTCTTGCGTATTAAACCTAGCATGACACCTCCTTCGCTTCACTCAGTCGGCTTGTCAAAGTGTGTCGTCGCGCCTTGGCGCTCCGCTAATCGCGCCATGTGCTTCGCGCGTGCGCTCTTGCTTGACTCTAAGTGTTCATTATGACAATACTTTCATGGGATCATGGAATGGAATGAACAGTGGGAGTATCTGTAAGAGGGACATGTGGACATCCCATGGAATGCCCCACTGTCCCATGGGACCGTGGGATGCGATGGACAATCCCACTGTCCCATGGGACCATGGGATGGGATGGACAGTAAGACACACACGCATCTGTAGAGGGACAGGTGGACATCCCGTGGAATTTCCCACTGTCCCATGAGACTGTGGGATGGGATGGACAATTTACGGCGTTTCTGGACCACTACGGTGCAAACATTAGAGAGAGCCTAGACAGTTCATTAGTGTTCAAGTGTGGTAAAGAAAAAACAAGTGGTGGTGCATCAGACTGGCCCAACACACAACCTTACACAACAACAGTGGTACCCTCTGAGCTTCAGAACCCACAGCAGATCCCATTCAAACTTGATTGTTGTTGACACTGAACTCTGACTAATTAACTGTTTATTATTTACACATCTATGTTTGTTGTTTGCTATTAAAAGACTTTCCTAGACTCACTGCAGTTCAGTCTAGTAATTGTTAGAATGGCTAGTCTAGTAATTGTTAGAATGGCTGCACTCATTGATTTGTGCACATTACTTGAATTATATTAACCACATTACTGATAATTCAGGCAACTAGACCCTCTGTGACTGGCAAAAAACCCGCGTGGCGGCCGACTTATTTATATATAGTTTCACCACTTGTAAATATAAGTGATAAAACTATTATAGGATTGTATTAATAGTTTCAATTGCAGCAAGTCAATTTTATAGAATACTACTGGAACAGCTGAACTAACATTTCGGTTATTTCAATACGACATCCCATTCCATACCACAATGAAGCACCAAAGGTGCGTACCCTCAGTGTTACTATATAAAGTAGCCAGCTAACTACAAAGACCCAATGAATAATATATTTGGGTGTTGTATCAATGTCAATATGTAGCTCCTGCAATTAAACAGGAGACGTATCGTAAGAAACATACACAAGGCACCTACCAGGTAATTTCAACGGGGAACTCCAACCGATAAGCCACCGAGACTATGAAGCAAAACTATTATGGGCAGAGGCACGACAATATTTGCTCATGTGAGGTGTGGCCATAGTTACCAACAATCACTTGCGATTGTAGGCCTAAATTTAACTAGCTTTTGGGGGGGGGAGAAAAATCTGGCACATTAAATGGACTTGAAATGTCCAGTGTGCAACATTTTGACAGATGCCATCTTCGAGATCTGTGTGACAGAATGACTGACTGACAGACAAGCAGAGTACTTTAACCCTCTCATGCATGTGCGCTGAGGGTTAAAAAATAGTAGTTAGTTGGTTGAATGGAAAACATGAGTAACTAGAGGATATCTATTGTGATCAAACTGCAGTTTTGTATGCTGATAAATGTTTGTGTTGCACTAATTGTTTGTTTGTTTTTTAACATTTGTGTCAGATACATTATGTTTTCGTTCATGCAGTGTTTTCTGCTATAACTTGTCAAGTAAGAAAGAAATCAGGAGATGCAATAAAGTAAGTAGTTCATTGTCGTTGTTTGTTCAAGCTCAGCAGACATATTGTTAATGTGAAGTTTTTTAGTAGCTTTATAGTTCAAGGGCATGAACTAGCATAAAAGTAACTAGCTGTGTAACTCACCTCGAATTTTAGTAGTAACTATTGGTATGCTTCACCAATAATGAGAGAGCTAGCTTAATATGTGTGAGTGCGTGTGTAATTAGCTCATAAAATAGAATATTGATAGACTACTGAGCTATTTATGAAAATTGCATGGAATGTTTTGTTTTATCATAATGCAAAAGGCAAGCTGAACAACTAGCTCTGCATTAAATACTTCTATTTTTATTGGTCCATTCTATAGTTTCTGAGCTTGTTTTGTTGATTCCCAGTATAGCATTTAGTAGCTTGCTGAAATAAAATACCTTTACCACGCACTAAGTCACGAAGTTGTACCTTTACAGGAAATATAGTATTTGACTAGTTAAAGTAGTACGCAAATGTTGTTTCAAGTGTTTATGCTATCTTTTACATGTGCTGATGATATCTTACATATACCAGCTACCAGTATCATATACCATTAACTCAATGTCTCATTCTAAGCTAATTAATAATTGTGAGAAAATGCATCACTCTGAATTATCAACACAGTTCTACTACTCAAATACAAGAAGAATCTCCATATACCACTTCAGATGGTGCACCACAGAGTTCAACTCCTCAAGCATCTCCATATACCACTTCAGATGGTCCACCACAGAGTTCAACTCCTCGAGCATCTCCATATACCACTTCAGATGGTGCACCACAGAGTTCAACTCCTCCAACATCTCCATATCCCACTTCAGATGGTCCACCACAGAGTTCAACTCCTCAAGAATCTCCATATACCACTTCAGATGGTCCACCACAGAGTTCTATCCCTCAAGAATGGCCATGTACCACTTTAGTTGGTCCGCAGAGCTCAACTCCTCAAAAATGTTATAGTACGTTTTCAAATAGTCCACAAATTTTAGTTCCTCAAATACAAGCAGAATGTTCCTGTATCAAAAGGCCATTGCTTGGCTTGGATTCTGGCAATACATTAAGACTTAACAAGTTAGAAGATATTGTTAAAAGGAAACAAGCATTAGAAGATTGTTCAACATCTGGTAATGGTCATGTAAATAGCAAACTTGAGTCGGTTCAGTTAACTACTACTAACAGTGCATTGGATTACACCAATAGTGAAGATGGGAGTAATAAACCAATAGGTAAGTATTTTAAATTGCTTACATCTAATGGAGGCTTTAGTTTCCCATTACTTCACTTAGAATTTGAATAGTTAATCAGCAATAATGGCTGGATAACACTACATGTGACTCATTACACTATGAGTTTAAATAGTTAATCAGCAATAATGGCTGGATAACACTACATGTGACTCATTACACTATGAGTTTAAATAGTTATAACACTACATGTGACTCATTACACTATGAGTTTAAATAGTTAATCAGCAATAATGGCTGGATAACACTACATGTGACTCATTACACTATGAGTTTAAATAGTTAATCAGCAATAATGGCTGGATAACACTACATGTGACTCATTACACTATGAGTTTAAATAGTTAATCAGCAATAATGGCTGGATAATACTACATGTGACTCATTACACTATGAGTTTAAATAGTTAATCAGCAATAATGGCTGGATAACACTACATGTGACTCATTACACTATGAGTTTAAATAGTTAATCAGCAATAATGGCTGGATAACACTACATGTGACTCATTACACTATGAGTTTAAATAGTTAATCAGCAATAATGGCTGGATAACACTACATGTGACTCATTACACTATGAGTTTAAATAGTTAATCAGCAATAATGGCTGGATAACACTACATGTGACTCATTACACTATGAGTTTTAACTTTCGATAATTGAGATCTTCAGACAATGTCATTAATGGGATTATAATTGTCACCAGTGTTTGAAAGACATGCATCGAATTGTAAAGTCTGTTATAGTTCAAATACCACATTCAGGTCAGAGATAGTGAATATTTCTTGACACAGTTAGGTCTTACAAGTTTAGCAGAGTTCATTTCCATTACATTAGTGGGGTGATTAATTAAGGTTAAGGCGCAGTTTGTCATAGCTACACACCCTACCAACAGAAGTATTTTTACTTGAATATCCATTGTCCAAATGAAGTCACAAAGAATATGTCTTGTGTGCTGGTATTTCAAGTCAACACGTGTTGTTGTGTGTTGCTAAAGAATAGTGAAAAATAAAAGCAAATATTTAACAGATAAATATTGTTGGCATTAAAATAAAATTTATGTTTCTGCTTGCGTCAGCTGGACAAGCTTGCTCACCATTTGTGCTAAAGCACATTACAAGAAAGCATTTCCTTTATAAGTGCTGGGCTATTTTAAAAAAGGTTTGTCACTGTCTAGGCAACTTGTGCCTCATCTTCTCGTCAAATTTGTGAATCTATTGCAGAAAGAAGAGGCATTGTGCCTTCTTTTAAAGAAAATTGAACCCATACCATACGGGTGGACAGCTTACATTTTTTTTTTTAATTGTCTTATAAAGAGATCAATTTTTTTTATTGAGAATTTCCAAAGCACTGAGAACCACAATTTTTGGTTGGCTATTCAACTTAGAACTCTCAGAATATGGAGCCTATAGAGAATCAGACAGCATTTTGGAAAAATATGAGTAAAGTTTTTCTTACCCAGACATCGCTAGCAATCGACCGATCCTGTTCCTCGAAGTCTCCTTAATAACTGTTGTAAGATGAACTGGTTCCTTGTATGTTTAGGCTTTCAGAAGCTTTTTGCTTGTTATAAGGCTTTAGCTACTTAATTTGGATACCTGGCTGGTATGTTTGTGTTTGCTTTGTGGTAGAAATTCAAGAATCAAAAAGACGTCCAAAATGTTGAAGAAAGTCGACATCAATAAACTTTCTGCCAAAGTTTGTAACACAAGAAAGTGTCCCACCATCTTTTCTATTAAGATAGACTGAATAATGGAATTGAAAGAAATAAAATTGGATGTATAGTGGTATTAATTTGTGACTGTATTTTTATTATTAGAAATATCAAGTGTTGTAAACACTGATCATCTTCCAGTGTTAGCTCCACAAGACTCTGTGAGTAAGGAGACATCTGCAGAAGCATCAATTTGTTCATATGATATTGCAGATATAAGGACACCTGACATTTCAAACAGTAGTGATGAGCCACAAAATACACACCATGAGGACTCATTGGCTAATATTAAGAGAGTTCTATTCGGTCCAGAATTTAGTAATGAAAGTAATGCTTCTTGCATTAAGGCCAACCAGAAATCTGCCACGAGTAGTTTACTGGATTATACTAGCAGTGAAAGTGACGAAGATAAATTGGAAGAATGTAAGGAAACACAGTCACTATAATATTGTGTAATGTCCAATACTTGAAATTGTTAAATAAATAAGTAGTTTATAAATATTGTAGAGAGACAATTTTTACTACGTAAATACTATATAGAATTTACAATTAGTGACAACTTTTTCCGTAGTATTCAGAAATTTCTGGTGTTAATTTAATCAAGACGTTTCTGCTCCGTGGAGTCTTATTCAGTTGATATACAAAAAGAAACACGAAAACAATGCTACACTATGGAAACAGTATCATTGTTTGGTGTGTTTCCATAGTTTGGCATTATTTTTGTGTATCTTTTTGTATATCAACTGAAGAAGGCTCCACGGAGCAGAAATGTCTTGATTAAATTAACACCAGTAATCTCTGAATATTAAATATTATGGAAAAAGTCATCACTAATTGTAAATTCTATTAGAATTTTATAAACTTGAAGTATTGGTCAAATTTAGTTCACTTAGTTTTATGTGCAATACTCACAAAGTACAATAGAATTGGACCCACTGCATATAGGCACCTCTATTATCTAATTACCAATGGCTACCCTGATCCTTCAATCCTGTCTCTGTTTCTGCTATATCATGTATGTCCTCAATTATCAGTATAACTTTGCGCCTAGAAACACAACTCACTAGCTAAGCGACTTAAAAGTTATTGTGTGGACCAGCAATAGCCAATTTTATAGTAGATAGCATTGCTGTACTTACTATTTGTATAGGTATTTATAGCATTGCTTTACTTACTATTTGTATAGGTATTTATAGCATTGCTTTACTTACTATTTGTATAGGTATTTATAGCATTGCTTTACTTACTATTTGTATAGGTATTTGTAGGACTCTAGGCAAAGCTTTAAGTAAAGTCTGTCAAGTTTAAATTATTGACTGTGGCCATCCAATATTGACCCGCCATTGCATCCAATGCATCAATTACTGACCGACAAACAGAGATTCCAGTGTAATTACTGACTGACAAACAGAGATTCCAGTGTAATTACTGACTGACAAACAGAGATTCCAGTGTAATTACTGACTGACAAACAGAGATTCCAGTGTAATTACTGACTGACAAACAGAGATTCCAGTGTAATTACTGACTGACAAACAGAGATTCCAGTGTAATTACTGACTGACAAACAGAGATTCCAGTGTAATTACTGACTGACAAACAGAGATTCCAGTGTAATTTCTTCGCATTGTAAACTACGCTATTTAACATACACCATTTTAATCTCCACTTACGATTACCCTTTACCACAGTTCACAGTTATTCAATATTGTAACTTTTGTTGTGGCTAAGTTGTTGTTGTTTTTGTTTGTTTGTTTCTTATAGGAGCAGTAGTTGCAACTGTATAGCCTACAAGGTCGCTAGTTAACAGAGTATTGCTGTTTTCTAATCACTAACTATCTGTTGAGTGCTAAAGCCTGTCAATAGGTGACACCCTCAACTATCTGTTGAGTGCTAAAGCCTGTCAATAGGCGACACCCTCAACTATCTGTTGAGTGCTAAAGCCTGTCAATAGGCGACACCTCAACTATCTGTTGAGTGCTAAAGCCTGTCAATAGGCGACACCCTCAACTATCTGTTGAGTGCTAAAGCCTGTCAATAGGCGACACCCTCAACATCTGTTGAGTGCTAAAGCCTGTCAATAGGCAACACCTCAACTATCTGTTGAGTGCTAAAGCCTGTCAATAGGCGACACCCTCAACTATCTGTTGAGTGCTAAAGCCTGTCAATAGGTGACACCCTCAACTATCTGTTGAGTGCTAAAGCCTGTCAATAGGAGACACCCTCAACTATCTGTTGAGTGCTAAAGCCTGTCAATAGGCGACACCTCAACTATCTGTTGAGTGCTAAAGCCTGTCAATAGGCGACACCTCAACTATCTGTTGAGTGCTAAAGCCTGTCAATAGGCGACACCCTCAACTATCTGTTGAGTGCTAAAGCCTGTCAATAGGCAACACCCTCAACTATCTGTTGAGTGCTAAAGCCTGTCAATAGGCGACACCCTCAACTATCTGTTGAGTGCTAAAGCCTGTCAATAGGCGACACCCTCAACTATCTGTTGAGTGCTAAAGCCTGTCAATAGGCGACACCTCAACTATCTGTTGAGTGCTAAAGCCTGTCAATAGGCGACACCTCAACTATCTGTTGAGTGCTAAAGCCTGTCAATAGGCGACACCCTCAACTATCTGTTGAGTGCTAAAGCCTGTCAATAGGCGACACCCTCAACTATCTGTTGAGTGCTAAAGCCTGTCAATAGGTGACACCCTCAACTATCTGTTGAGTGCTAAAGCCTGTCAATAGGCGACACCCTCAACTATCTGTTGAGTGCTAAAGCCTGTCAATAGGCGACACCTCAACTATCTGTTGAGTGCTAAAGCCTGTCAATAGGCGACACCCTCAACTATCTGTTGAGTGCTAAAGCCTGTAATAGGCGACAACCCCCCTCAACTATCTGTTGAGTGCTAAAGCCTGTCAGATAGGCGGGACACTAAACTATCTGTTTTTTTTTTTTTTTCTTCTAGTTGCTTAAACCTGCAATAGGCGACCACCCTAACTACTGTGTGGAGTGCTAAAGCCTGTCAATAGGCGACACCCTCAACTATCTGTTGAGTGCTAAAGCCTGTCAATAGGCGACACCCTCAACTATCTGTTGAGTGCTAAAGCCTGTCAATAGGCGACACCTCAACTATCTGTTGAGTGCTAAAGCCTGTCAATAGGCGACACCCTCAACTATCTGTTGAGTGCTAAAGCCTGTCAATAGGCGACACCCTCAACTATCTGTTGAGTGCTAAAGCCTGTCAATAGCAACCACCCTCACTATCTGTTGAGTGCTAAAGCCTGTCAATAGGCGACAACCTCAACTATCTGTTGAGTGCTAAAGCCTGTCAATAGGCGACACCCTCAACTATCTGTTGAGTGCTAAAGCCTGTCAATAGGCGACAACCTCAACTATCTGTTGAGTGCTAAAGCCTGTCAATAGGCGACACCTCAACTATCTGTTGAGTGCTAAAGCCTGTCAATAGACGACACCTCAACTATCTGTTGAGTGCTAAAGCCTGTCAATAGGCGACAACCTCAACTATCTGTTGAGTGCTAAAGCCTGTCAATAGGCGACACCCTCAACTATCTGTTGAGTGCTAAAGCCTGTCAATAGGTGACACCCTCAACTATCTGTTGAGTGCTAAAGCCTGTCAATAGGCGACACCCTCAACTATCTGCAGACAAGCTAAAAAGTTCGATAATATGACTTGCACACTCTTGCTCAACTAACTTCCTAAGTACCTCTGAATGGTTGCTGTAAATTTACTAAAATCTGCACACTTCTGCCGTATATTACTCGGACAATAATAGAAGTAGGCGGGGTCAATAAATGTCTAATCAAGGACTTGAAAGTCTCAAAGAAGAGAGAATATTCTTTGAATGTGGTATTTACCTAACATGGCAGAAAATATTTGGCGTATTAGATTGTAAGTTTTCTTTATTTCTAGTTTTCTCGTCTATTACTGTACCTGAAGTAAAGTCAACTCCAGTAAGCAGAAAGAGGTAGGTTTTAGATCAAACAATTTAATTATTAAAATTGGTAAAAGGTGAAACAAAGATAAAATATGTAAATTGTGTGAGAATGGGTGTGGCCAAAGCTTGTGTTGTGGGCAATGCACTGAATTCTTCAGAATAACAATGTTACTGTATCAATAGATATTATATTATCTTTTCTTAGACATTTTTTTTTTTACTCTTGTTTTCAGTGTCTATGATTTTATTGTGAGTGACTCAGAAGAAGTTGATGATCATGAGGAGGACAAGGAGGGGCGTGATGAAATAGAAACTCCACCCATTTATAGCACACCACACATACCAAATACTGGTGTTGTTTTTTGGGGGTCACCTGAAGTGCCTGAATCTAAATTTGGATTCTCACATTATGGGAATTCCACTTCCACAAAAGAGAAGCCAAGATTTAAAACACCATCTGTCAGATTCAACTGGGATAGCATCTTTAAGCCCACTGTTCGCTCTGGAAGAAAATCTCTGACAAGCCGCAAGAATCCATTTTGTTCCACTCCATTGGAAAGAGTGCCTCCCATGATAGGCTCACTTACAACACCATCTTCCAGTAAAAACTTTCCGAGATTTAAATCCACTATTGTGCTTGAACTTTTTGATTCCTTCAACAAGTCTGTGTTTAAAAACAAGGTAATATTTATTTTTTTAATCTTTTTTCTGTTTTGTTTTTAACCTTATTATTACCTTATAGCTTCCAGCAGACATGGAAATTATTTGGAATAAAAAATTGAGAACTACAGCAGGTTATTGTTATTATCTTGGCTCCCAGTCATCAAGGTCATCAAGAATCGAGTTATCTACTAAAGTTGTAGATTCCTATGGTATGTATGTATGTAGTTAATTCTGTACTAATTACATTTTATATTGTGTGATATATTACGTATTGATCTGTGATAGTATTTTCAGCACCGTATATTTAGTAGAGATTCTGTTTTTATTTTTAGATCGACTTCGGTCTACTTTAGTGCATGAAATGTGTCACGCAGCCACTTGGATCATAGATGGGGATAAACAAGCTGGCCATGGACCACTGTGGAAGGCGTGGTAAGTGCTTTACATAATAGGATGATAATATTGTTAGTTGGGATGGCTCAAAACCGTTGTGAAAACAATAGAGTTATCATGTTGATTGCTGTTATATGAACTTACACTTACACTTAATCAGCAAGCCTTATCAAAATTGAAATTGATTCATGTGCTGTATTTCAGTTGTGTGGAGCTATGGGTTGGTCAATACCATCGTTTTGTCTTTATGTAAGGCCATTTTAAACTGATGATCTGGATACAAATCTGGAAATTCATTGGATGTTTATTTCAGTTCCAACTGTAGAGCAAGTCTCGCAATACTTTGTCTGCTACTGTCTTACATGAGCTGTGTTTGTGCAATTTGATTAGCTATATGTGTTGAAACAAAATTTTGGCAAAACTTAAAAAATTAACTTAGCTGAAAATTATAGTTGATTGCCATTATAGGCACTATTGGTACTTTCAAAACACTCTCCATTGTTTGCACAATTCAGTTATTTCTAGCTGACTATCCAAGCCGCACAATTCAATTGTTTCTAGCTGACTATCCAAGCCGCACGATTCAATTGTTTCTAGCTGACTATCTAAACCGCACAATTCAATTGTTTCTAGCTGACTATCTAAACCGCACAATTCAATTGTTTCTAGCCGACTATCTAAACCGCACAATTCAATTGTTTCTAGCTGACTATCTAAACCGCACAATTCAATTGTTTCTAGCTGACTATCTAAACCGCACAATTCAATTGTTTCTAGCTGACTATCTGAACCGCACAATTCAATTGTTTCTAGCTGACTATCTGAACCGCACAATTCAATTGTTTCTAGCTGACTATCTAAACCGCACAATTCAGTTGTTTCTAGCTGACTATCTAAACCGCACAATTCAGTTATTTCTAGCTGACTATCTAAACCGCACAATTCAATTGTTTCTAGCTGACTATCTAAACCGCACAATTCAATTGTTTCTAGCTGACTATCTAAACCGCACAATTCAATTGTTTCTAGCTGACTATCTAAACTGCACAATTCAGTTATTTCTAGCTGACTATCTAAACCGCACAATTCAATTGTTTCTAGCTGACTATCTAAACCGCACAATTCAATTGTTTCTAGCTGACTATCTAAACCGCACAATTCAATTGTTTCTAGCTGACTATCTGAACCGCACAATTCAATTGTTTCTAGCTGACTATCTAACCGCACAATTCAATTGTTTCTAGCTGACTATCTAAACCGCACAATTCAATTGTTTCTAGCTGACTATCTAAACTGCACAATTCAATTGTTTCTAGCTGACTATCTAAACCGCACAATTCAATTGTTTCTAGCTGACTATCTAAACCGCACAATTCAATTGTTTCTAGCTGACTATCTAAACTGCACAATTCAATTGTTTCTAGCTGACTATCTGAACCGCACAATTCAATTATTTCTAGCTGACTATCTAACCGCACAATTCGATTGTTTCTAGCTGACTATCTAAACCGCACAATTCAATTGTTTCTAGCTGACTATCTAAACCGCACAATTCAATTATTTCTAGCTGACTATCTAAACTGCACAATACAATTGTTTCTAGCTGACTATCTTAACTGCACAATTCAATTGTTTCTAGCTGACTATCTTAACTGCACAATTCAATTGTTTCTAGCTGACTATCTAAACCGCACAATTCAATTATTTCTAGCTGACTATCTAAACTGCACAATTCAATTGTTTCTAGCTGACTATCTAAACTGCACGATTCAATTGTTTCTAGCTGACTATCTAAACCGCACGATTCAATTGTTTCTAGCTGACTATCTAAACCGCACAATTCAATTATTTCTAGCTGACTATCTAAACCGCACAATTCAATTGTTTCTAGCTGACTATCTAAACCGCACAATTCAATTATTTCTAGCTGACTATCTTAACTGCACAATTCAATTGTTTCTAGCTGACTATCTTAACTACACAATTCAATTGTTTCTAGCTGACTATCTAAACCGCACAATTCAGTTATTTCTAGCTGACTATCTAAACCGCACAATTCAATTGTTTCTAGCTGACTATCTAAACCGCACAATTCAATTGTTTCTAGCTGACTATCTAAACCGCACAATTCAATTGTTTCTAGCTGACTATCTAAACCGCACAATTCAATTGTTTCTAGCTGACTATCTAAACCGCACAATTCAATTGTTTCTAGCTGACTATCTAAACTGCACAATTCAGTTATTTCTAGCTGACTATCTAAACCGCACAATTCAATTGTTTCTAGCTGACTATCTAAACCGCACAATTCAATTGTTTCTAGCTGACTATCTAAACCGCACAATTCAATTGTTTCTAGCTGACTATCTGAACCGCACAATTCAATTGTTTCTAGCTGACTATCTAAACCGCACAATTCAATTGTTTCTAGCTGACTATCTTAACTGCACAATTCAATTGTTTCTAGCTGACTATCTGAACCGCACAATTCAATTGTTTCTAGCTGACTATCTTAACCGCACAATTCAATTGTTTCTAGCTGACTCTCTTAACTGCACAATTCAATTGTTTCTAGCTGACTATCTTAACTGCACAATTCAATTGTTTCTAGCTGACTATCTAAACCGCACAATTCAATTGTTTCTAGCTGACTATCTTAACTGCACAATTCAATTGTTTCTAGCTGACTATCTTAACTGCACAATTCAATTGTTTCTAGCTGACTATCTTAACTGCACAATTCAGTTATTTCTAGCTGACTATCTAAACCGCACAATACAATTGTTTCTAGCTGACTATCTTAACTGCACAATTCAATTGTTTCTAGCTGACTATCTTAACTGCACAATTCAATTGTTTCTAGCTGACTATCTAAACCGCACAATTCAATTATTTCTAGCTGACTATCTAAACTGCACAATTCAATTGTTTCTAGCTGACTATCTAAACTGCACAATTCAATTGTTTCTAGCTGACTATCTAAACCGCACAATTCAATTGTTTCTAGCTGACTATCTAAACCGCACAATTCAATTGTTTCTAGCTGACTATCTAAACCGCACAATTCAATTATTTCTAGCTGACTATCTAAACTGCACAATACAATTGTTTCTAGCTGACTATCTTAACTGCACAATTCAATTGTTTCTAGCTGACTATCTAAACCGCACAATTCAATTGTTTCTAGCTGACTATCTTAACTGCACAATTCAATTGTTTCTAGCTGACTATCTAAACCGCACAATTCAATTATTTCTAGCTGACTATCCTAACTGCACAATTCAATTATTTCTAGCTGACTATCTTAACTGCACAATTCAATTATTTCTAGCTGACTGTCTAAACTCTTAGCAACTTTTTGACTTCTCAGACATTACTTGTGTAACTTTATGTTAATTAAGCTATTTAATGTTTATTTAATGCTTGAGTTATTTAATGTTCATTTAATGATTCAGTCATACTCGGCTGAAATAATTATAATAATAGGACATTTTTCTCTTTTTAACAGCCAATATTTTTAATTATAATTTAATCCGACGTTTCGACTTCTTGCCGAAGTCCTCTTCAGGGGTCAACTGAGGTCTAATTCTCCATGGTGATATAATAACACGAAGTAAACAGCAAGATTTCTGGAGGGCACGCTTTCTGTTTATTGTTCTGCGTGCAAATCACCCTCCAGGACATAATAAACAGTAAGCGTGCCCTCCAGAAATCTTGCTGTTTACTTTGTGTTATTATATCACCATGGAGAGTTAGACCTCAGTTGACCCCTGAAGAGGACTTCGGCAAGAAGTCGAAACGTCAGGTTAAGTTATAATTAAAAATATTGGCTGTTAAAAAGAGTCATTTAATGCTTGTCTCGGCCATCTTTATAGTGATTAAGTACTTAATGTTCATTTAATGCTTTTGTCAGCCATCTTTGTGGTGATTGAGTTAATTCATGTTCATTTAATACTTGTGTTGTCCATGTTTATGCTGATTAAGCTACTATTACCAGACTTGATCATAGTATGGTAGTTATTAATCCTCAGCGTGCATGCGCAAGAGGGTTATAGTTGTCATCCTGTCTGTCTGTCTGTCTGTCACGCTCTGATTTTGGAGAATACTAACAATTAACAGTTGATTTAGGTATGAACTTACTCAGGACTGTGGCGGACCTAGTGACAACAGGGAATGAGCTACGAACACTTTCATTACATATAGCACTTATCCACTTAGATCATCTTAATTAGCTAACACACAACACAACATTCCTCAATATCCATTAGTAGATTGCATACACACCATCACTATAAATAGCACCCAGTCCTGGAAACACATTCAGGCTTGTATGATATAAAGAATCTCAATCGAACTGCTACAGGACGAAGATTTAAGACCTTTTATTGTGCTACTTTTTTTTATTTCGGGCTAATCATTGAGAAAACAAGAAGCTTTCAACTCCGCGTAGGTACCAGCTTTTATGGGCAACGCCCCTAGCGTCACGTCATAATCACATGAACAAATCATTTCTGCAGCCAGCGGCGTAGTTCGCTTTATGTTCATGGAAGTTAACGGAGTGGAAAGAAGTGAAGTTTTGCATTGAAAAGGTATAACGGTGAGTGTTTCTGGCTAGTTTAGCTTCTTCTCTTATGAAGACAGTGTTTCCATGTACCATTTTCATTGGTCGAGCTATTTTGATGCCTCATTAAAAATAGCTAACAGATTGCTTGTTCTTTTGGAAGGAGATTATATTGTAATAGCTAGGTAGTGTTTAATAGCATTGAGGGTTCGCACCTTTGGTGCTTCATTATAGGCATAGCATTTATAATAGTGTTAGTTTGGGGGTGTTAGGAGGTGGAGCCTGCTCGAGGAAAGTAATCAATGTTCTTATGTTTGGCTGCCCTCAATAGGGTCTCTGGTGATGTTCTTATGTTTGGCTGCCCTCAGTAGGGTCTCAGGTGATGTTCTTATGTATGTTTGGCTGCCCTCAGTAGGGTCTCAGGTGATGTTCTTATGTTTGGCTGCCCTCAGTAGGATCTGAGGCGATGTTCTTATGTTTGGCTGCCCTCAGTAGGATCTCAGGCAATGTTCTTATGTTTGGCTGCCCTCAGTAGGGTCTCAGGCAATGTTCTTATGTTTGGCTGCCCTCAGTAGGGTCTCAGGTGATGTTCTTATGTTTGGCTGCCCTCAGTAGGGTCTCAGGTGATGTTCTTATGTTTGGCTGCCCTCAGTAGGGTCTCAGGTGATGTTCTTATGTTTGGCTGCCCTCAGTAGGATCTCAGGTGATGTTCTTATGTTTGGCTGCCCTCAGTAGGGTCTCAGGTGATGTTCTTATGTTTGGCTGCCCTCAGTAGGGTCTCAGGCAATGTTCTTATGTTTGGCTGCCCTCAGTAGGGTCTCATGCGGTGTTCTTATGTTTGGCTGCCCTCAGTAGGGTCTCATGCGGTGTTCTTATGTTTGGCTGCCCTCAGTAGGGTCTCAGGTGATGTTCTTATGTTTGGCTGCCCTCAGTAGGGTCTCAGGTGATGTTCTTATGTTTGGCTGCTCTCAGTAGGGTCTCATGCGGTGTTCTTATGTTTGGCTGCTCTCAGTAGGATCTCAGGTGATGTTCTTATGTTTGGCTGCCCTCAGTAGGATCTGAGGCGATGTTCTTATGTTTGGCTGCCCTCAGTAGGGTCTCAGGCGGTGTTCTTATGTATGTTTGGCTGCCCTCAGTAGGGTCTCATGCGGTGTTCTTATGTTTGGCTGCCTTCAGTAGGGTCTCAGGCGATGTTCTTATGTTTGGCTGCTCTCACTCAGGCGATGTTCTTATGTTTGGCTGCCTTCAGCAGGATCTGAGGCAATGTTCTTATGTTTGGCTGCCCTCAGTAGGTCTCAGGCAATGTTCTTATATTTGGCTGCCTTCAGTAGGGTCTGAGGCGATGTTCTTATGTTTGGCTGCTGTGGGGATTGGGGGCAGGGAGTGCTTGCACTTGGGCCTGGTCCTGGTCAATCCCGAGGTAAAATCGCTGCCACCAGAATCTTTGTGTAAATAGCTACCCTAATCCCTTCACAGATTTGCATAAAAGTTCCAATTACAGGGAAAGAAGGCTATGACATAACTTGAAAGACACAAAGACTGAAACTCTACAGATGAGATCGACTACAAATATATATCAAGGCAAGGTGGAGCCCTTAGCCACACTGCCTGTTACACACACTCTGAATACACTGAATACAACCATAATGATTCCACACGTAATCCACACTACACAACACACATGGTTTCTCTCAGACACACAGGCTGCCCTCAGTAGGATTTCAGGCAATGTTCTTATGTTTGGCTGCCCTGAGTAGGGGTCTGAGGCGATGTTCTTATGTTTGGCTGCCTGTCAGTCTGTACTTAATTAGGTATGGTCAACAAATGTAAGTAATACGCAGAGCTGGGGTTGATAGATTACTATTGGATGGCAGTGGTAGTGGTTGTCGTGCCATAGTCTGGTCTGACCCAGACAGAGTTAAGTGAGATAATTCCAGTATGGCAGAACTACTTCTTAACATTTACTGTTTGGAAAATATCCAATGTGTGATATACAATTTATTGCACTTGTCATATAGTATGGGGGTGAAACTTCACTCTAATGCTTGTATTTTCACTCACCTTCAGTTTGCAAAAAATACTTACTTATGCTCATAAAATGTCTCCCCATATTGTTACCCTGATTCAATCAATGAGTATTGTATAAGTAAGGTTTATATGAAGAATGTGAATGAACTTTAATTATAGGTACTGGGCTAGCTCACGGGTGATATGCAGGTGTGGTCAGCATGAAATAAAGTTTGGTTATTATTTCAGGGCAATGAAAGTTCATGAGGTGTTTCCAGGTTTACAACCAGTCTCTGTCTGCCACGGATACCAGATTCAATACAAACACCATTACAAGTGTGTCAAATGTGGCTTTCAGTAAGTCGCTACATGTTATATTGAGCTATTCTGGTTATGATGGTGTCAATGTTCTAGGGAAGGTAGACATTCCAAGTCAATCAATTTAAAAATCACAAGATGCAGATATTGTGGCAGGTAGGACAAGTCAATTAGCTATTATTTTTGTTGTTGTTTTTTGTTTGTTTTTTGTTATTGTTTGTTTGTTTGTTTTTTGTTGTTTTTTCTTGTTGTTAATATTAGCTACTTTGATTCTAGTAGCTAATACTTTGTTTTTATTTTGTTTTAGCATTATATTTATGTCTCATATTTTAGCCACCTGGAATATCTCCCGCCGCTGAGGGCTGACGGTACACCCATGAAATCTCGTACTCCTAATAAATTTGCTATGTTCGTGAAGGAGAACTACAACGATGTGAAAGCCAACTCTCCTTGGAGGACCCACAAAGAAATAATGGAGAAAATCAGCTCCCTGTATAATAGGGACAAGTTTAACTAAGCCCATTCATTCTTAGTGGTGTTTATGTTTGTTTTTTGTTGTTTTTGCTTTTTGCAACAAAACTTCATTTAGTATGATTCATATACTTGTCAATTCAATTCAGCTTTGAACAGTCTTTCTCTCTCTTTTACATCATCGCTATTATAAACATAAGAGAAACTGCTCCATTTATATCTCTGAACTTTCCTGTCCAATCCCAATGGTAAAGGCATATAAAGTGTAAATGGTGGGCGAGCTAGCCCAGGTATAGTTATTTATGCATTCATATTAGCTGTTTGAAGAGATTGCTATTTTACATTCTGAGTATAAACATCCCATTTTGCCTTGTGGCTTTTAATAGTTGAAGTGAAGATAGAAAGCTATTTCACTGGCTGAGCTGCTACAATTACAGTTTGGAAAATTATTCCCAAAATGATCACCATTTTATTCTGATATCTTTTATTTTCTATTAAGGGTATTGAGTCTATTATTCTTGTAAATGATTATGTAGCAATAGTCAAGGAAGCACTGCACCTAATCTTGGGCAACATCATTTAGAAATGTCAAAGGGCCAGCTCACACCTCCCACTTAACAAAACCTGGGAGGCCTCTTGTTCCCTTTCCACTGCTATATTATATAGAAAGTTTATACAGACTGAATGGACAATACTGCCCCAAGAGTGATAAATTTTTATACAGACAGAATGGACTAGAGTTTATACAGACTAATGGACATTACTCAATAGTCTCAGTCTATGTTTAGGTGAATTACAGTAGGACACAGGAATAGTCTCAGTCTATGTTTAGGTGAATTACAGTACGACACAGATTGTCTCAGACTAATTACAGTAGGACACAGGAATAGTCTCAGTCTATGTTTATGTGAATTACAGTAGGACACAGGAATAGTCTCAGTAAGATTTTGCGGGTGTCAGTTAATATCTAAATGACATTGTCTACTCTGGAATGTATGAAAAATTTTCCTGTTTTGAAATACCATAGTAATAAGTCATGTGACTTGGATATAGACAAGCCAACTTCACTAGAGATAGAAAAACTTCGAATAATTATAGTTCTGCTTCCACTGACTATTCTTTAGAGATAATATACTTTGAATATCTTGATTTACATGAATGGTATCAAGGACGGCTTTGAGGAACCCAGCTACCTAATATATCGTATTGCAGCCAAGAAGCCAAATGTAGATGAGGACGTGAATTTGTGGGATTGAGTTTTATAATGATGACTTTGATGAATGCTATTATAGTTAAAAATATAAATTAGCTATATATTTTTGGTACCAATTTTCCTGATTGTGAAGTCAGTCTTGAATTTACATATTACGGAATGAAATGTCTCACTTTTAATTGTACTGCCAACCCTAACCCCGTTAATGAACAATCTTACTTCATTGCATTTGCACTCGTGAAACTATTTCACTAGCAATACAACATGACAACGTAAATCTTGCGCACAGTCCGCGGGTAGTCTGGCTGACCAGACCCTTTACCTTCGTTTTTATGGGCGGGGGAAGGGAAAAAGAAAAAAAGAAGGTAAAGGGTCTGGCCCGCCAGATATCCGCGGGCGGGTAAGGTCAAGTACGTGTGCAGGGGCTCAAACAACGATCTCTTACCAAACTTAGTTTGCAGGAGCTCACCATGACTTCTATTATAAAGTTCACGGCGCTGTCAGGAGCCCACGATGAATCTCCTCCAAGTTATCTTTTACAAGTTGACCAATTTTGTTTCCTTCTGGACTGTGGTTGGAGTGAAAATTTTGACATGGAAGTCATTGAAAATATTAAGAAGTGAGGACTTATTTATAGTTCTTTTTAATGGTGGTCAGACTTTATTACTTACTATTCACAAATAGCACAGTTAAATTTTTAACACAATTCAAATTAGTCTCGCATAGCCAGACCCTTTACCTACCGCTACACTGGGAAGGACCTGGTGGCATTAGTACATAGTACCAGTTCAAAAGGAATGTAATTAGTCCTTCACCGGATGCTCCGCGGTTAAACCCCTATGTAAACGTAAAAATACCGCACACGAAACACTTCAATGCCTAGCTAAATGCTTGTACAAAATATCTCTTGCACTGTGACAGAAGGTGTGATATAAGATGTGCCAAGACTGCTGCTTATGGCACTATTTGGTATGTTGTTAGGTACAACATACTGGCTTATTCTCCTAGCTTATAACAGTGGCATTATTAGTCACAAAAGCGCCTGGTTTTTTTGTCAATATCAAAGAGCAAAACTTTCTTATATATCTACCATTTACAAGCCCTAAAGTTACTCGTCCTGCAGCCCTTTCATGATCCTAGTGTTGTTTGGCACCTTATTCGCAACAAGTTTCACTGCCCCATTTCTCATTTATAGTACGCGGAAGTCTTGGGACCGCAAAAAAGAGCTGATTGAGTGGCTGCGGTAACCCTTAATTACTGACAACCAAGACCGGAACCACAACATCGGTATTGAACTGGTACTATGTACTAATGCCTGCCACTTAATGACCGTGTGTGTGTGTGTGTGTGTGTGTGTCGTAGACATTTGCATAGAATAGATGCAGTACTGCTGAGTCATCCTGATGTCATTCATTTAGGAGCACTGCCTTATTTAGTGGGAAAACTGGGCCTTAAGTGTCCCGTCTATGCCACGATACCGATCTATAAGATGGGTCAGATGTTCATGTATGACCTTTACCAGTCTAGGCATAACTGCCAAGACTTTGACCTGTTTACTTTGGATGATGTTGATGCAGCTTTTGACCTCATTATTCAAGTAAAATACTCACAGACTGTTCAATTGAAAGGCAAGTTGACTTTACTTATGAAAATTGTATGTCCTGTATCTAGAATTTTTATGGTGTGCTTTATTTCAAGCACAGCAATTTGACACATGCACAAGTTTAGCAAACAGTCAACCATTTAATTCCATCTGACCTTACCACTTTATAGTCACTAGCTTTATGTGGATTTATTGGTCACTAGCTTTATATGGATTTATCAAGTTACTAGCTTTATGTGGATTTATCCAGTTACTAGCTTTATGTGGATTTATCAGTCACTAGCTTTATGTGGATTTATCAGTCACTAGCTTTATGTGGATTTATCAGTCACTAGCTTTATGTGGGTTTATCAGTCACTAGCTTTATGTGGATTTATCAGTCACTAGCTTTATGTGGGTTTATCAGTCACTAGCTTTATGTGGATTTATCAGTCACTAGCTTTATGTGGATTTATCAGTCACTAGCTTTATGTGGGTTTATCAGTCACTAGCTTTATGTGGGTTTATCAGTCACTAGCTTTATGTGGATTTATCAGTCACTAGCTTTATGTGGATTTATCAGTCACTAGCTTTATGTGGATTTATCAGTCACTAGCTTTATGTGGGTTTATCAGTCACTAGCTTTATGTGGATTTATCAGTCACTAGCTTTATGTGGATTTATCAGTCACTAGCTTTATGTGGGTTTATCAGTCACTAGCTTTATGTGGATTTATCAGTCACTAGCTTTATGTGGATTTATCAGTCACTAGCTTTATGTGGATTTATCAGTCACTAGCTTTATGTGGGCTTATCAGTCACTAGCTTTATATGGATTTATCCAGTTACTAGCTTTATGTGGATTTATCAGTTACTAGCTTTATGTGGATTTATCAGTCACTAGCTTAATGCATGGGAGGGTTATAGCAGTCGGTTTGTCTGTTTGAGGTCCAGTTCCATGTGTGATGTATTAGTTTGTGGCCCAGTTCCTATGACATACAATGGGGCAGTGTGAGACCAAGAGACAATGTGGGACCAAGGGACAGTGTGGGAGTCCAAGGGACAGTGTGGGACCAAGGGGCAGTGTGGGACCAAGGGACAGTGTGGGACCAAGGGGCAGTGTGGGACCAAGGGACAGTGTGGGACCAAGGGACAGTGTGGGATCAAGGGACAGTGTGGGACCAAGGGACAGTGTGGGACCAAGGGGCAGTGTGGGACCAAGGGACAGTGTGGGACCAAGGGGCAGTGTGGGACCAAGGGGCAGTGTGGGACCAAGGGACAGTGTGGGACCAAGGGACAGTGTGGGACCAAGGGGCAGTGTGGGACCAAGGGACAGTGTGGGACCAAGGGGCAGTGTGGGACCAAGGGACAGTGTGGGACCAAGGGACAGTGTGGAACCAAGGGACAGTGTGGGATCAAGGGACAGTGTGGGACCAAGGGACAGTGTGGGACCAAGGGACAGTGTGGGACCAAGGGACAGTGTGGGATCAAGGGACAGTGTGGGACCAAGGGGCAGTGTGGGACCAAGGGACAGTGTGGGACCAAGGGACAGTGTGGGATCAAGGGACAGTGTGGGATCAAGGGACAGTGTGGGACCAAGGGACAGTGTGGGACCAAGGGGCAGTGTGGGACCAAGGGACAGTGTAGGACCAAGGGACAGTGTGGGACCAAGGGACAGTGTGGGACCAAGGGGCAGTGTAAGGGGTAAGCTCTTTATAATGAGCTAAAATTATGGGCAGAAACCACACCCATCAACACTCTAAGGCGGCATCGTCAAGAAAACTCTTAGTTAGGGTGTAGGTCTCTATGTAGTAATTTTATCAGATATTTTAGAGTGTTTAGTCTTGTATTGGCAAACTCACTTCCCTTTAGTGCACAGCTCACTTCTACATGTATATAGTTGTGTGAGTTATACAAGTGTCCATGTGTGATTAGGTAAAGGCAATGGAATCACCATTACACCTCACGCTGCAGGACACATGTTAGGAGGCACTATTTGGAAAATAGTTAAAGATGGAGAAGAAGGGATCGTTTATGCCGTAGATTACAACCACAAGAAAGAAAGGCAAGTTTATATGTCCTGTGCACCAGCTACGACATGAGCATATTGGGCTGTGACTTGTATTACGCCAGGCTGCGACATACAACACGTCAGGTTGCGACATACAACACATCAGGTTGCGACATACAACACATCAGGCTGCGACATACAACACGTCAGGCTGCGACATACAACACGTCAGGTTGCGACATACAACACGTCAGGTTGCGACATACAACACGTCAGGTTGCGACATACAACACGTCAGGTTACGACATACAACACGTCAGGTTGCGACATACAACACGTCAGGTTGCGACATACAACACGTCAGGTTGCAACATACAACACGTCAGGTTGCAACATACAACACGTCAGGTTGCGACTTACAACACGTCAGGTTGCGACATACAACACGTCAGGTTGCAACATACAACACGTCAGGTTGCGACATACAACACGTCAGGTTGCAACATACAACACGTCAGGTTGCAACATACAACACGTCAGGTTGCGACTTACAACACGTCAGGTTGCGACATACAACACGTCAGGTTGCAACATACAACACGTCAGGTTGCGACATACAACACGTCAGGTTGCAACATACAACACGTCAGGTTGCAACATACAACACGTCAGGTTGCGACTTACAACACGTCAGGTTGCGACATACAACACGTCAGGTTGCAACATACAACACGTCAGGTTGCGACATACAACACGTCAGGTTGCAACATACAACACGTCA
>WLWD01005341.1_pt1 | contig 30376 bp, 19 predicted proteins | sample 6712731 | NCBI WGS metagenome assembly WLWD01 (sample SAMN12718690, study PRJNA576275) | sponge metagenome | isolation source: marine sponge | host: Mycale hentscheli | place: New Zealand: South Island, Marlborough, Capsize Point | collected 2014-11-01
CTATATAATTTCAACTTTATGATGTATTGTATGCGGTTTCATACAGGATTTTTGTTTGGGGTGGGGCTCCGAGTGTACTTCACCACACCCATTTTTTGGAACCTACACTACTTTGATGCACATCTTTGCATACGAGTCTATACTTCACACTGATGATCAGTGTTCGGTCCTATGCACTAAATGGCTCAGTTATGATAGGAACATAATGGGATACAATATCAGACTAAAAATAAATGCTTCCTAAATGTTCATTTCTATTCAACTCCCAAAATTCTAGGGGGGAACCCAGCGCTAGCCTCCCACTGTATGAACCCTGGTATGTATACTCCACACTGTACATGAGAGAAACAATCGTTGTATTGAGAAAGTGTATTTTGAAAATGAAAAGCAGTACAAGTGCACACGTGGAACTCAACTTACCTGGCATGGATGGTGTCACAGACTGAACGATCCCTCCCATAGGATCCGGAGCCTCCATACAATACCAAAAAAACACAAGACAACAATGATATTTGTAACATAACAGCTGGCCTCGCTGAATTGCCCCCCCCCTCCCCCGTCATTACTTTTCACTGACATTCTTGTACCATAACCCCCCCTCCCCCGTCATTACTTTTCACTGACATTCTTGTACCATAACCCCCCCTTCCCCCGTCATTACTTTTCACTGACATTCTTGTACCATAACCCCCCCTCCCCCGTCATTACTTTTCACTGACATTCTTGTACCATAATCCCCCCAGCCCTAGCTGGACACCCAAATATCAGTAAGTTGAAATGAAATTCAACTTACTTGGCATGGATGATGTCACAGACCGAAAAAGACCGAGTTCGTTCTCTCTCAGGTTGGATCCGGAAGTGCCACATACTGTTTGTTCATGGTTGCTCTCTCTCTCTTTCCACAAATGCACGCACACACATACACATACACACACACACACAAGAAAAAAGAAGCTACAGGTGAATACAGATCATAAAAATAAATGTATAATTTATTATACATAAATTGACTGGTGCACACACACACACACACACACACACATGAAATTCAACTTACATGGGCATAGTAGTCACGATCCAAAAAGATCCAGAGTTCCCTCCCAGGTTGTATACGGAAGCGCCACATACTGTTTGTCCACGGATGCTCTCTCTCATTCCACAAATGCACACACACACATACACACTAGAAAAAAGAAGATACAGGTGAATACAGATCATAAAAATAAATATATAATATAAATTGACTGGTGTACACACACACACATACATGAAATTCAACTTACATGGGCATAGTAGCCCCGATTGGAAAAGACCCCCCCCCCCCGAGTTCGTTCCCTCCCCGGTTAGATCTGGAAGCGCCAGAATAACATTTCAACTCCACGCACACACATATACATCGAGTGTGAAGCTCCACTACCACACCACAAAAACACAGACAACGACAACGACAATAACAATACATATTACAACTTTTGGGATGTTCAGGGGGGGGGGGGGAGCAGCCACAAATATCCAGAACTCGGAGCAGGATGAGCCACTTCCTCTTCTTCATCACTGGAACCTGCTGCCTATTCGTGTTTCATCAATGGAAGACTCAGGTCCGGTATCCTCTCCTTCATGACCTGCTCCTATCGCCTCATCTGCGTAATCGGGGTCGGTGACTGCATTCACATCTGGTCCTAGTAGTATATTATGTGGTAAACACTTCTTAATTTTTTTTGAAAATTTGAATTTGTTCAAAAAACCACAAGCCACTTTCAAATCTCAAAACTCAATGAAATATATATATATTATAGCTAAACAGCTTACTCTATCTCAATATAGCTATAAATAAGTCCTTTCCACAACAGAAGCTTGCTATTATTCAAGAGAAAGACAAGAGAAAGACAAGCTTACCTCGATCATCTTCTTGACTCCCATTTTCAGTATCAGAGTTGACGGGGTCTGGTCCACCAACCCTGATACAGGGCCTCCTATAGCCCTAGATGTCATATCCCTTCTCCGCTTGATCCTGAGTCGCTAGAGTCAGCATCAAGCAAGTCTAAAACTTGCACCGCATTGTAACTTCTAGACGCCATCTTCCAAAATATGACTTTGAAAAAAAATTTTTTTTTGATAGTTACCGGGGACACATGACACGCTCACTTTTTTCCTATGATGTAATAAGCATTACCTAAGACTGTACGTAATAGGGAGATCCCCAGTTGAACTGGCGATTTTATAAAAAATGTAAGTCAAACCGCAAAGTCTTGGTCGGCAAAGAAGCGGTTGTTTCAATGTATTATGGAAGGCTACTGAGCTCAAGCAATTTTTTGCTGCTTCTACAAAGCTCTGGAGATGACTGGATCCATAAATGAAGCTGCTGTGAAGAAGGTAACTTTTTAAAAAATTCGACGGAGAACCGATGTTGTTTTTTTTTGCCGAGGAAGAAATAAACGCAACTGCTGTGAGGTACTGTCGATGCAGTCCTGGCTGAAAGCTATTTTAGATGCTTCTCCAATGCATTGGGCACCTGTGTATGCAATCTGAAGGTTCTAGCTATAAAGTAACTATTTTAAACAATTCGGAGAAGTCAATCGGTCTTCACCCGCTTTAAAGCGGGATCCGGAACGAAAGGGTAAAACCACGCACATCGACGAGGGTAGACGGTTAAGAATCGCTGTTGTTTGCATTTTTTTTCCCTGAGTGCTTCGGTAGGAGGAAAAAAAAAATACATATACGCACATATGTGACGTCGAGTCTTTCTCCGAAAGACTCGTGGCACGGCCTAGATCGCCTGCAGGGTGGCACGCAGGAAGGCAGGCAGGCAATCCAGAAGGTGCAAGCGTCGCGCGAGTCTGTGCATCATCTGAGCGAAACAAAAGTAGGTCTGTCACATCTGCGTTCCTTTCATTCCCTCATAGTCCGTCTGACGCACAGATCAGACGTTTCGCTATAGCACGTTCTGTAGGGAGCAGGGTTTAGAAAGAATTGAATATAATAATTATTTTGAACGATGCCAGTGCCGCAGAGACAGTCCTGGTACGACATTTATTTATTAATTTTAACATTTATTCTTCCCATCGTCGCAGGGAAGAATAAAAAAAATAAATAAATAAAACGTTTGTTACATTTCAGACAGACTCTCTTGACTAAGTATCAGGTCTTTCCAGAAAGCAAGAATAAAAGTTGTTGGAATCTATCTGCAGAGCTAAACAACGTTTACAACTACCACTCTACCACTCCACCACGACCGATGCACGCAGAATGCAAGGAGACCGCGACTGTCAAGAAGAGTCTGGAAGGGCGAGATTTCCAGACGACACCTCCACGTCCTCGGGCAAAGTTTCTGAACTGGCTTTCCAACCTTTCAAATGGAGATCCGAAGAGACCACTTGGCACTTCCCCGCAGGATCTTCTCTGACCGTGCGATGCTGGGCCAAAACCCTGTGAGACGAAACGGTGATGATCAAGTTCTGCAAAAACTACTACTACGAGTTTTACGTGGAGCTCCCCGACAAGGACGACGGAGGGGCGCCTTGCGATTGGACCAAATCCAAGAGAACGGCTCTGCATCAGACGCTGGCCTCCAGGCTCCTCAAAGACAGGCCGGTCCACGCTCAGCTGGCCAGGTAGAAGTTGCTGTACGACTGTTCGTGGAGCGGTTTCAAGACATTCTTCGTCCTCCAGTTCTTCTCCAAGTCCAGCTTTAAGTCCAGCTCCAGAGCTTGCGCCAAGTACCTGAAGAGTGGAATAGAACTGCCGTGGGGCAGGTTCACATTTCCCGTGTACGAAACGGAGATACCCGTGCTCACCAAGTTCTTCTCTGCCACGGGCGTGTCTCCAACGGTATGGATGATCACCAGGGTCACCGCGGTGGACCGTTCGGCTCTCATGACCGACGATAAGAAGTGCATCGAGTATGTGGGCTGCCCTGCCAGCTTGCGGAAACTGGACGACCCTCCCGGGCGCATGGCTCGCTGCAAGATCCTTTCTTTCGACCTCGAAGTGTACTCTTCCCGAGGAGACAAAGTCTTCCCCAAAGCCACGGTGGCATGGGACGAGATATTCATGACGTCTGCCGTGTTCCAAGTTTCGGGCGACCCTTCGTCCAGGAAGAAAATTCTGTTTACGCTGTTCGACGTCTCCGAAGGCCTCGACGACGACGAGGACGAGCTGGGATACGAGCTGAGAGTGTTTCCAGACGAGCTGTCTCTCGTGAGAGGGTTTGCGTCTCCGAAGAGGACCCGGACGTTCTGATAGGCCACAACATATGGGCCTTCGACATGAAGTACATGTTTTACAGGTGCTTCAGCGCTCTGAACGCAGAACTCCCCTCCATGGACAGGACGTCCAGGTCTCCGTTTTGCTGCTTGACCTCCACCAAGCACGTCACCAACAAGGAGCACCTGGCAAAGACTTTGGATGAAAAGAAATCGTTCGCCAGCAGGACTGTGGAAGCGTTCAACATGGAGGGGAGGATTTGGAAGCGTTCGACATGGAGGGGAGGATCAGCATGGACCTGATGATGGCCATGGAGAGAGAGCACAACTTGGACACGTACAAGCTGGACAACATTGCCAAGGTGTTTCTAGGCAAGTCCAAGCTGGACGTTTCTCCCCAAGACATGTTTAAAGCTTACTGGGAGTACAAAGCTGCCACGGCATCGTCATCGTCGTCTGTTGGAGAAAAGAAGAGAGGAGGACGCGGTGGCTGCCGCTACTACAACGACGACGACGACGACGACGACCGAGGAGGAGGAGGAGGATGCTGCTACTACGACAACAAAGAAGCTTGCGCGGACGACTTTGATATCATGGATTTCGAGGAGGACGCCATCTCAGCAGCAGCAGCAGGACTCTGAAATTCCTGCCAGACCGAACGTGCCAAGAAGATGAAAATTGCAAAACAGACCATAGAGGACGAGAAAAGAGAGGCCAAGCTCAGAGCCGTCAAGACCATGAAGAAAGTGCCCGACTACTGACTGGTGGACTCTGAACTTGTCCTGGACGTCTTCGAACAGAACAACATATGGGTGACCAGCATGGTGTACAGCAGGATATTTGGAATCACGCCTTACAGCGTGTTGGCCAAGGGGCAGCAGTTCAGGTGCCTGTCCACGGTGTATAACGTCTCCGCGGCCAGGAACCTGGTGGTGAACTGCAGGGGCAGAGGAGGAGGAGGAAACATATCTGAAGAAGAAAGCGAAAGTTACAAAGGAGGAGCCGTGGCCACACCTGTCCCTGGGGTCCACGACTTGGTGATAGTCATGGATTTCCGTTCTCTCTCTCTCAGCATCATGAGGAGCTTCAACGTTTGCTACACCACGTACGTTCCAGAGTCCAAGTGGCACATGTACCGAGAAGACCAGATGTACTCGATAGAAGTGGAACGCGACGAGGAGGACGACGAAGGCCATGGAAACTTAGAGGCATCGTCGTCTTCGTATTCTTCTTCTTCTGCTACTTCTTTTATCCAGAAAGGAGAGTGCCACAAAAGAAAAGCTGCGGGAGTCAAGCCCAAACCTCGCAAGCAACTGAAGCTGTCCAAATACGCGAAGGAAGGGTCTTCCTACAGGGAAGGACGGGGAAGTAGGACGAGAAAAAGAAGAAGAACTAGAGGAGAAGACGACGACGACGGCGAAGGCCAAGTTGGAGAAAACGTAACGTGGTGAAATTTCTCAAGAGTCCAGAAGGAATAATACCCTCCCTGTGCAGGACTCTGACAGAGCTTAGGAAACAAGTCAAGCGGGAAATGAAAAATCTGCCCAAGGACGACGCGTACGCTCGCGGGATCCTCAACAGCAAGCAGCTGGCTCTCAAGCTCACGTACAATTCGCTGTATGGGTCCATGGGGTTTTCCAAAGGCCTGCTCTTCCATTCCGACGCAGCCCAAGCGAATAAGTGCCACGGCGGAGCCCCTCTTTGTACGAAAGGACAAACGGTGCACGATACCATGCACCTCCGTTCAGATCCAGCTGAACGAGTCCTTTCTCCAGAGGTGAACAAGACGAGATTCCAGCAGGTCGCTCGGGGTGGTGGTGGTGGTGGTGGCAGTGGCAGTGGCGTCAGGATTCGCTTTGAAACAACATATGGGTGACCAGCATGCGCCATATCAAACCGTTGGAAACAGAAAAAAAGAAAAAGAAAATAAGAAGAAGCACAAAACGGACTGCAAAACTATGTCTATTCACATCTAGTGCTACTTAAAGTCATGCCTGTATAGTACCCTTACACAACATAGGGCTAGTACTGAGTAAGGCCTCCCCCATCAACGAAGTAAGCGGCCCCAACTACACTGCCGTTCAGCTCAGTACTGCCATTTTCCAAGCACAAGTAAAAGTCTTACGTAACCCATAACACGGACTTCCGGTTAGATTACGGAATTCAACGTTAACTCCGCCAGAAATTGAATAAGAAGCTTTCATTCCGGTTTTTCTCGAAATGACTGTGCTCAAGTCGGTTAGATTGTCCCTCCTATATTTAGTAAACTAAAGAGCGCCTGCCCATAAACTTGGTATCAAAATACTCCATATGAAGTGCTCTACACAGTGGTATGAATAACTCATTTTTAAATTTTTAACGCAATTGGTCCCTTTTCCCAAGTACTGTCACTAACCTTTTAACTACCAGGTCTGCAAGGATGACTGTAGCAGTAACATTCACACATACCCATGATACACACAGAAATCTATTAACATATCTTTATTTATCAGGTGCATAGGCAAGAGAGAGTTTGTTACTTAGTGAACACACCCAAACTATACCAATCATATAATGGATACCAAGCTACAACAATAGATAGCAAGCAAGCAATCTCAAATCTATAATATACATACATACTTTTCTAACACACATCAGCTATTTGATTTGATTCACAGACAATATATTATGTGTGAAAGGTAATGTGTTCAACTCTGTAGGTCTTGCCAACAACTTCATAAGCCATGCCAAATACTTCACTAATATATTATACACTTTTTTTTCTGCACTTTTTTTTTTACTTAAATGGACTTGAAAATCTTGGTGCTTCGGCTTTTTTCAATTAATTTTATCACAGCTGCATTTATTTAATGTTATGCAAGTATATTGTAGTTTTATGGCTGTACGCTTAACAGGCAATAAATCATATTTAGCTACCATTCATCAATTTACAAAGCAGTTTAAAAAGTACTACTTGTTATGAATATTACAAATAATTGGTAAGGAGGTAAGTAAACAGTAAGCCCTTGAAATTTTATATTTTAGCTTGGTTACTATTACTTTGATATTACAGCTACTCCACATTTTTGCTCTCTCCTATAAGTAAAGATGAAATCCCAGATTTATTTGACTAAATCCAGAATGTAAGTTTACAGCCCCACAAGTGCAACAAAGTTTTTCTCTTGGTAAAATATGACCACCCTTAGGCTAAACTTATTTTAACACAATAGTGTCAACTTAGTACCACTTGCTAATATTTGACTTATATTATAGATTGAGTTACAAGCGTTGAGGTGGCCTAATGGGTTTCCTCCAGAGTTAGCTTACATATTTTTAACTAACTTACGAAATTGGGCCAAGCCATCAATCGTCTGAAGATATATAACGCATAAAATGATATATCCTTTCATAATGTTATCTAGTGATGAGAAGGATTAATGAAGTTCTCGAGTGAAGTATATAAGCGTGGGGGTTTCTGGGGCCAACGGAATCCCACTATCCAACGAGAAGAAAGGGGCATGACACTGATAAAACATATGACCTTTAACCTTAGCGCAGAAGCAGCAGGGAGGTGTGGTTTGATAGCAATCTACGACCTTTCGCAGTGGACGAAGAACTTGAGAAGCCAATGGACTTCGGGTCTACTTCTCAAGTTGGCCAAAATGACAATGTGAAAATTGAAATGCGTTTTCATTGTTATTCATTTTTTTCTTCCATTCTTTCATGATTATATTATTTATTTATAATATATTTATTTATTCATGGGACACATAAAAAATTTTTTTTTCAAATTATTGCTATTTATTAATTACTCAAATTTGTTTACTTCCTTATCCTTTGTGTACTTATTCTTATTCATTGGCTCATTTGTCATTTATTTATTCATTCATTCATTATAAATTTATTTACTTATCTATTTATTTATTTGTGCTACATATTTATGCATTTCCTCACTGATTCAATTCATTCATCTATATTTATTTATGACCTATATACCTCATAACTTGCTGTCTTACAAACATTTTATCTATATGTATTATTCTGACACAGTGAAAAATCCAATCTGTCTGACAAATTCAAATGTTCATATCCGTAATGCTACAAGAGTATACATGGAATATAATCTTAAGCATCATGGGGGCTGGTTATTCATGTCATAGAGCACAATGATACTACTAAGAATTTTACATGTGCATTTAGCTGTAATAAATTGGCTTTCAGAACTGACAATGAACTATTCCACTGTGACATTTTCTATTAAATAGTATGATTGTCTGATAATTTATACAACTCCTAGATTGCATAATTCAATTTAGTAGAAATTAGCTATAACATTTTAACATTACTAACACACCAGAAAGGAAGATTGAAAGGGTACTTCAAAAAAGAAACTTTATTTGACATGTCTTGTCTCTTCAGCTTACTAGAGATCAAGAAAGATTATTGCTCATTCTGAAGCTAAAATTGAATTATTTAATAAGTTTCATCTGGCAGTCAATCAAACCTATTATGTAGGCCTATTATGTAAACCATTAAAGGAACATGTCTAGGTCTAGCAAAAGAGTTACCAATTAGGAACTAGTTGTTAACTGCAACAATACATCAGTTGGATACTTATGTAGCCTCAGATACATTTGAAGTATGGTGCAGACAAAACTGCAACTTTGGAAGTTGAGAATCATCCAACCATTTGAGAATTCATCAACAAATTTACAATATTTACTGTTAAAAAGTTTCTGGAAATTGGTCATATTTAGCAAGTATACCATTATGGCACCACTGAACTGCCATTACTGTGAATGCAAAGTGTAAAGGGAGGACTAATTATAATTGTTTAGTTTCATTCAATTTGCAAGTTGCTGTTATCTAGACACATGAGTAATTTTATTCAGCTCTCTGATGTGAGAAACATCTACGTATGTAAGAGACAAATCAGTCCACTCAGCTGTTTTTGTTTTTGCTTATTCCTTCTCATTCACTCTGTAATAGTAAGTTATTTTTTCAAACATCTTTTCATATTCTCTCCAAATTAAATTTGAGCTGGTGATGATAAGCTGTGGATTGAGGCAATTACAATTTTGCCATTATTTGCAATTGTATAATATATCCCTATGAGTTCATTACATAGTAAAGTCTTACTAATAGTATGTCAAGAGATATACTGTAAGTATTAATAAGGTTAATTACATGAAATGGATTGTATATTATATGACCACCCTTAACTTGGGAGGAATGTGGAAGGTGTTAGTTTGCTAAAATATATTTCAGCAGTCCATGCAGGCACATATAAAACTCAAAAGTGTCAAGCATGTGATACTGTGTTTAGTACATTACGATCCACAGTTACCATTGAAGCTGGATTGTACAGATTTTTCAGCCGGGATTGGACCAGTACAGAAAAACTATCCTCAAATTGAATGCTGGGCTCACAGGACTGAATGACAGGTTCAGGACAGATATCCACTGCTTGTAAAGCATGCACACCAGGTAATAGGTGCTAGCTGGTTGTTAATTACACACCTCTATTTTTCCCCATAACTCGTTTACTTTTGGTCTCTTACTAATAATAGCTATCTGATGGTATATTAAATTTTGTTGTAGAGGAACCAAAACAAATATATGACCAAAAATACCAATAATAACAAACAACTAATTAAGAATATTAAGTGATTTACACATTTAAGCGATATTTACCATGTTAGCAGTACAATGTTTATAATATTATCACTGGAAGAAAAGTGGAATTTCCTGCTATGGGAAAGGTTAAGTATAGCTATCTCACAGATCACATGTCCTTCACATTTCCAACTTCAGGACAGATGAGCTGGTGGTAACCATTTCTGGTACTGTATAGGGCGTACTTTCCTTCACTATTTCCTGAACATATCCTTGACATAAACTGCACTATTTCCTTTACATGCCATATGGTTTGTACTGCATATATCATATCACATTTCCTTCATATTTCCTGAATTAAAACTGAACTATTCCTGTACATTCTAGGTAGCTGTCTGTGCGAAAATGTGCAGCTTTCCTCTAGATTTCCTGTACTCAAAAACTGCACTTTTTATGCACCTTTCCTACACAAAGCAACTATTCTTCACACACCTTTCCTGCAGCAATCCTGAAGTTAAACTGCACTTTTTGTGCAACCTGTTCTACACAAATCCTGTACCTTCAAAATTTATCCATTGTTACCAGAATATGAATAAATAATTATGACCATGTACAAATAAATGAAAAAAATGATGCATCAGACAACAGTTCCTGAACTTTGGCTCCATCTCTGCAATATCTCAAGTTCATCTCTGCAACCTCTTTAGTTCATTCCTGCATTAACAAAGAAACAAGGTAATGAACTCAACGGTAATACTTCAAACACTAGTATTGGTGATCAATGACTTGTACAAATTACAATCCTACATCCACAGATCCAATAACACTTAAAGAATCACCTAGATATCACTAATTAGCGTTTTCATACTTACTCAATAAAATTGAACAACACCGCGCTCTCTACTTGCTGTCGCAGCCTGTAAATCAGTCTAGTAAGATCACACAGGGCAGAAATTAGCTCAATCTTCACTGTGCCCACCACCGCGTGTACGGCACGCATATTGTGTTGATACCCTTTACCACCACCTCTTCTAACACTCCTGATTACTGAGGTAAAAGGTCGATAGTGCTAGGTTTCAAACTCGAAATTGGTAAAGGGTTTAATTTTAAAACACCAGATCAGAAATGGTAAAGGGTTGCTAATACCACAGAAGTTCTCTACAGCAAGAGTGATAATACGCCTGTGTATCTCCTCTTCTGGTCTGCTCTTACTGGCGTTCATGGATTTTTATCCCGGTGAGTGAAAACACAACTGGTACGCTTATAGTGTACTCTGTTGCTGTCCGCACTAGACTAAAGCGGTGTAAAACTGAACAACCGTATTGGTCAATTCAAAGACTGGTATTTCTTCAGTAGTGCCTCAAGTAGCATAGGGCAAGTATGTTAGTACCCTTCTCTCATTTTTGTTTTGCTAGCAAGCCCATTAGCCACTGAATCAAATTTCTGTGGTCTTCATTGTTGCACCATAACTGTATTGTACTTGCTAGTGAGGAATTTTTAATGAAAACTATAAGCCATTTTTCTTTTGAAATTAATATATACAATAATATATTCAACAGTTGATGTCTCTTTAACTAAGCTTTACTGTATGAGAAATAGTGTTGACAGTAATTGGTGCCCTGTTGTCATTCTGGTTGGTCTATCAATTTACCTAAATTGTGCCACTCTGTCTCGTCATGTCGCGGGGGGGGGGTGGGGAGAGAGAGAAGAGATTTGACTTCAGAGTGGAGTTCATCACTGGAACGGAGTTTGGGACAGGTGAACACTAGTGAAGGGAATTTAACATATGTGGAGTGTCCATAGAACAGAGCCTCCCACCTTACTGGTTCATCCATATTTTTACGGAAATTGCTGATTCAACACTGATTGCCCCCTGAAATTTTGAAAATGTTAGACCTTGAAATTTTACCCTTGATGATATACCCTGATGAAGGTATAAATTTTGAACAACTACTTATGCACTACTAAAGTAGCCTGGCTACAAAATATCTAATGTATGAATGTGTTATGGAATGTAATAATGCAGAGCACAAACTCCAATCTAAGGATCTTGAGTTTAAATGAACTGTATTTAAGCTAATTTTACTTGTGACTCTCTGTATGTAGGGTTGTGAAGTAGGAGGTGAAACCCAACTCCACAGGGTCAACACATGTCCAAAAGTATCATTAAAAGAAGACTCGGTGTTCCTCCGTGAAGAGTGTGCTAATAGCTACTCTTAGACTTCAATATAAGAGGTGAGGAACTCCTGAATAACTTTTAACCTACACTAATAAGAAAAGAGGCTTTTTACCTTTTATTCAAGGTAAATTATATATATACATACTCTAGTGACTAACTCATACATATTTTCATTTAATGCACAGTTAGACAACCTGGAAAAATTTGGGCTCTAGTCACTTTACGAGCAATTCGTTAAAATCCTGTATATTGATACACAAATAACACACACACATACTCAAAAATTAATGCACCCATTTGTTTTTAATAGTACAGGCTTCTGATAAGAAGTGAAATTTTAACAGACATGATGTCCTCTTAATATTAAATTTGAGAGGAGAAATGCTATTTTGGTCAGCCGGCCGTGTAATTTGTGGTATATAGAAAGTAGTACCCTATTCATTTACCCGGCCCTCTCTCTTTATGTTGTACAATCTGCCGAAGATACTGTTGAAAGAAAGTGAGCAGGGGATGATGATAGTGAGATACATACTAGCATTAATTCAAAAATGTAGTGTTAATACATTACATACGTATTTAATAGCAACAAGATTTGTACTTACGAACCTTGGCCAGTGAGCTAAAATTCACTCCTGATGAGATATTTCTGATCTGTAGAATTCTGATTCAACCGCCAGTTTATTTCTACTTGGCCCTTCAATATATTAAGTTTCTCCATATCTCACTCGCTAAATTGTGTGCGTGTGTATGTGTATATAGTAATTTATATATAATATATTTGTAATAGCAAAGGTGCACTCACTGTGGACTTATTCAGAGTGCTTATGAAAACACATAGTACACTAGTTTGTATCTACATACACACATACACAGGTCTGCACTGTTAAAACATTACATACATACGTACGCTCAATCCTATTTTACCAAATACTTCTATTACAGGCACGCCTCTTTGCAGGGCAGGGCACAAGTTAGCCACTCAATTCATCAATTCTTGCCACTCAATTTCGCTAATTTGACCACCATTACCCAATTGTGTCAGCACAAGCCGGTTATTTCTGGTTCCATAAAATTGTAGAGAAGCCTACTAAGGGTTGCAAGTGAAAGAGGACTGTACTTAATGCTTGGAAAAAGCCTGAAACTTATTGAATAATGTTGGAGAAAACTACGAATTTCCCTTGTAGCTGGCATTTCTGAGATACAGACACCCTCGGGTCCCACGGTGCCTGGTTAAGAGGGGATTGAGTGTACATGTATACATACATACTTACATACATACATGCATACATACATGCATACATACATGCATAGATGCATGCATACATACATGTATACATACTTTCATACACAGAGCTGGGCAATATTGGATAATCACAGGCGATATGATACTTACCTGCATTATCGCGATAGAGCGATATATGATATTTCATAAATAATATTTAACAAAGTAAATTTTATCCAGACAAAGTTAGTCCGTGGGGCAAGACTATGTTGGCTTTCTTTAGACAGAATTTAACTCACAACCACTGCTAGCTACTTTAAAAACTTTGCTAGTACCGCATTACAGACATGTTTGCAAACCGCGAAATGGCTGTTCCTTTAATCTATCGTGCGCATGAAGTTCATGCATTAGTTTAACGACCCCAACAGTTTTCTGAAAAAAAAAGCAATATCAGTTTTTTATTGCAGTGCAACGATAATACCGGTATATCGCCCAGCTCTATACATACATACATACATACATACATACATACATATCATATCATACACACGTATATACATACACACACATACATACATACATACATGTATACACACTCGTACACTATCATGGTTCCTATGTTATCATGTAGCTGAGCGTTTATAAGGGTATACATGTAATAAAATCAAAGCTCAAGTTTTATTTTGATGATTTCATAATACTGTAGCTTGAGTATATGAATTTTATGACTGTAAGTTGTCTGACATTCAAATAGTGATTGTAGGTGACACATATTCAGGGTTTGTAGCTGTTCTTGTGCAAGAAATATATCTGATAATGTTCATGTGTACATATGTGCCAAAGTGCTTCTTGATTGAAAATGACCACTCAGGATAGTATCTAGCTGTACTCTGACTTTACGCTGTTTATCCTGTGCAGTAGATTTAGCTGTATCAATGGCTAACAGTACTCTCTTTCTTTCTCTTTATATAGCCCACCTTTTCCATGAGGCTTTTCCCCTTCTTCCATACTGTTAATGTGCTCTTGACTTATTTTCCTACTTATGTGACGTTTCACATTTTTTATAATGAAGTACATGCACTGATCCTCTGCTTTTTTGTTGCCTATGCACACACGTAACATTACACTTTGTGTTATGTTTCGTGATTGATGTTGTGGCAACGATGGGAAATTTGGCTAGCTTAACACTATCAAGTTATATTTTCTAAATTTTGATGACCATTACCAAATCTGGGATAACAACATGGACCCCTCGAGAAGTTGTGTGGCTGTGCTGGTCTTATGAGTCGCAGTTAGTCTTAGTGAAGTGAGGAGATTGACTTAAAGGGGAAGAGGTAGGAGTTGTAGACAGAGCCAGTAAGAATCGTGAGTTAAAGATCAAGGAAGCTCCACAGATACAGATGACACCTGAATTCAGTAGCCTCGACCCATGGGTAGGAGTAGAATGGAGTAGAGCAGCGCAGGTGTCTCAGCTCTGGCCACTTTCCTCCCTCCAAAGTCACTGCCACTAGGGAAATCCCATACACTCTCAAGTCTTGTTGTAACTTATTGAACACGTGGGAAATCTGAACTGAGAGGGGAGTGGCTGACAATGATATAGTCTGTTCACAATCCATTCACGCATGCGTGAGGTAAAGGGTTTATATGCAATGAATTAGGCAAGATGTACACAACTGGGAATATATAGATCGATGTATGGATAGGATTAGAAAGAAAGAAATAAGAGGGTGAATTACATAGCAGTGAGGTAAAGTGTATGCATCACAATATTCATATGGTATAGAGTGAAGAGTCCATAACAACCTGACAACAACAAGTTTAACAGAGACATGGGTTTAGAGCTTCCAGGATGCTGGTTGTGCTGCCTGCAAATCACCGTTCAGTATTATATTAAACAGTAAGCATACCCTCCAGTAATCTTGCTGCTTACATTGTGTTTAATATATCACCATGGAGAGTTCAACTTCAGTTGACCCCTGAAGAGGACTTCGGCAAGAAGTCGAAACGTTGGGTTAAGTTTTAATTAACATGTGCTGCTAGAATGAGAAAAGTTCCTATTATTAGTATATATACATATATATAATACTTATAGCACGAGTCAGAGTACAATATGGGAAAATATTTTACGAGCACGCAAAATATTTTCACGAGCCAAAGGCGAGTGAAAATGTGGCGTGAGAGTAAAATATCATTCCCATATTGTACGACGAGTGTGACAAGTGATTTATTGCTTCTTTGAAATTTTTCTCAACCGGTTACAATACAATTTTCATTGATTTTACTCGCTACGCGCGCGCTACAAGGAGCGTACAATATAAACCGTACAATATGGGAGAATACAGAACGCTCGCGTGATGCGGAAATATTCAAGTAAAAATATCAAAGCTGCAATAAATATATATATATATTATATATATACGTATTTTGTTTTATTTTTCTTTAAACAGCCTGTATATAAATTATAGCAAGTACACAAAATGAATTCAAAAATTTAGGATTTTTGCATTATTACTGCGTATTATAATAAAGCACCAAAGGTGCGAACCCTCAGCGCTATTTGTGAGGCTGCGCTCCGGGCTGCTTGATTATGTAGGAACAGGAACCGGGCTGCCTTGGTACTTGCTGCCACTAGTTCCAGTTATCACAACTCCCAGATAGAATGATTAGGTAGCTACCTCCTGAAGCGTCAAGTGATTTAAGTTTTAATTCAAATACGCAAGTATGATGACATAGAATACAGAAACGGATAGAAAAGACTTCACCTATGACCTTGCGTGGACTGGCCTTAAATAGTACAGGCCAGGACACGCCTACAAAAGGAAGTTTCTAGAACAAAACTCTAATAAACGCTACACACACACACTTGGACAAGAATGTTCTTGGAGCTACCACTAATTAGTTCCCCCCCCCCCCCCACACACACACACACACCCACCCACAAACTCTCTAACTACTTGCTAATGAGTTCTATTATATTAACAAGTTCTTTCAGGCTCTTCAGCCTGCTCCTGCTTGCTTCTCTGTTAGGTATCTGCTTCTGTGGCTCCGCCCTCTGGGTGGAGTCACTCGCTGAATTTTCTGGCCCCACAGCTACCAAGCTATTTCAATATAATCTCAGACCAAAAGAACGAGCAATATTTATTAGTTATTTTAATCAGGCAACAATAATATTTCTATGTACCATTATCTTGCTCGAGCTATATTATAGCTCGAGCAAGATAATGGTACATAGAAACACTGTCTTCATAAGAGAAGATGCTAAACTAGCCAGAAACACTCACCGGTATACATATTCAACGTGAAATTTAACTTCTTTGAACTTGGTAATTTTATTTGCTCATGTGATTGTGACGTGATGCTATAGGGGGCGTAACCCACAAAAGCTGGTACCTACGCGGTGGTGAAAGCTTCGCATTTTCTCAACAATTAGCCCGAAATAAAAAAAAACAACAGCACAATGAATGGTCCTAATCTTCGTTCTGAGTAAGTGCATACCTAAATCAACAGTTAATTGTTAGTAATCTCCAATATCAGAGTGTGACAGACGGGACGACTACTATAACTCTCTTGCACATACAAGCTGAGGCTTAATAAGCATTTTTGAGCTCATGATACATGTGTCCCACATCTCCTTCAATGCTATCACAAATCATGGCGTTCATCTTGTATGAGTTTATCTCTATCACAAGAATTTAACCTCGTGACTTACTTGATTGTTAAATAACTTCCGTCGTCCCCCCCCCCAACCACACCCCCAATAGCTCGCCCGAACAGCTAGTACAATATTTTAAGGAGTATGAATGAACAACATTCAGTATGGAGTTACTACTATATCTCATGGAACTTTCATTCTTAGCCCTCACCACGTGTGTGCAAAAGGATTACAATACTTGTGTTCTGTCCGTTTGTCTGTCATGCTCAATTACTACACTTAATTGTTAATTTAGGTATGAGCTAATTCAAAACAACCATTTAATACCTTTTATGGTGCCATTTTGAAATTTCAGGCTGAGAAACACGGAGCTGTCAGCTCTGCATCAGTACTAGCTTTTGTGGGTTTTTCCCCCTATCATTACGTCATAATTACTTGAGCAAATAATTTCTTGCTGTCCATCATGGTTTGGCTTTGTACTGTAAAGTTAACGAGTGCTGGAATTGGAGTTACGAGAGTCAAAATACAAAATGACATACGTACGTCCACACATATTTTCAAACAAACAAATATGCCCAATTTTCAATTGTGTTACCCCTGATAGTGTCTCACTCTCTTCGCTCGCTCGCCAATTATATATATATATATATATATATATTTATTGCAGCTTTGATATTTTTACTTGAATATTTCCGCATCACGCGAGCGTTCTGTATTCTCCCATATTGTACGGTTTATATTGTACGCTCCTTGTAGCGCGCGCGTAGCGAGTAAAATCAATGAAAATTGTATTGTAACCGGTTGAGAAAAAGTTCAAAGAAGCAATAAATCACTTATCACACTCGTCGTACAATATGGGAATGATATTTTACTCTCACGCCACATTTTCTCTCGCCTTTGGCTCGTGAAAATATTTTGCGTGCTCGTAAAATATTTTCCCATATTGTACTCTGACTCGTGCTATAAGTATTATATATATGTGTGTGTGACCGGTTTTGGGAAAATCGGCCTAAACGCGGCATCTAAAATTTTCTAGTTTATTCTACCAGTAGGCTGCACGGGGCCTTGGGATGCCTTCCTCCTAATTTGGAAGCTGTAGCACAAGCCGTCTTCGCCCTACGCACTACAACACTTCAGTATTTTTGCTAAACTTATTATTGCTGATTTCGAAAAAACGCCGGGTAAAGGCGTTGCTAAGGTCAGGGGGCGTGCCTTGTGTCCGTATACTATTACTGCGTGTCTCCGGGACACTATGGAATAAACCGGTTACAGGCGGATTGAAAGAAGTCTAAAAGGCTTAATGCAGGGCTCCTTAAGAAACTATGATGACGAGAATTGCGTGAGTACGTGAATTATGTAGAATAGTAAGTGAATTAGTTAGCTACAGTTTTTTCCCCGCTGTTAGTGAAAAGCCCGCCAATAATTTCTTAGCAACTCTCCGTGCACGAGTCCAACCGGCTAGTGTTTCTAGCCTCCTAGTGTGAGTTCTAGAGCACGCCAGAGCTTACAACTGCGTCATAAGCTAGAGCTAGCTGGTGTCTATCCATTTCTGCCATAAAAATTTTTTCGAAAAAAATCTACCCATAAGGCTTTACCCGGGGATACTGAAAAAAAATTGTTTGCCGCGTTTAGGCCGATTTTCCCAAAACCGGTCACATATGTTGTTAACCTTCAGTGTTACATTTTGTAGCTCTAGGTTAACATTGAAAATGGATACTGGTAAATGTCTCTGGCCTTTTAGCTTCTTTGCTTATGAAGACAGCTTTTACATATACTGTTTTCATTGCTCAAGCTATATTGATACCTAATTAGAATAGCCAATAAATCATTCATTTGGTCCTGAGATGATTTTGTAAATAGCTTGCTAGTGTATAGTGGCACTTGTGGGCCTCCCTCAGTGAAGCTCATGAGTTCCTCCTTCAGGCTCACACAATGGTGACAGCAATTAAGCTGCTGCCACCAGAATCAGTATGCCTTCCCCTCGACAGCCCCCCCTCGAAAGGTGGACTCAGGATTATACTAGTTTAATCTAACGAGATCAGATGGCACAAATGGCAGCTGAGAACTGACTGACTGCACACACAAAACAGGAAGTCTTATATGCACAGCCCGGATAACACAACAATGAACAACAAGATGTAGACACACACAGGTGACATGACTTTAAAAATTAACTAAGTCCCATAACCGAAAATACATGTAACTGAATCCAAAACAAGCACAAACATATAATGTTCAATTCATAGTTCCTGGAATGTGGGCGGCCCCACCAATTTAGTTGGGATGTTGTCCCACAGCGCTGAAGGTTCGCACTTATGGTGCTTCATTATGCCAGTGAACTAAAACACACACTTTATTGCACAATCTAATTATATCATCTCTAATATATACTTCGTTTGATCTGGTTTTATAAATGCATTTACAGGGAGTTTTACTTCACACACATACTTGCTTAATTGTAGAGTTGGTAATTATTGTGGACTTATTAGTAATAAGGTTTAATGAGCTAACTCTAATGGAGTTCAGTATGGAGTAGATATCTCACAGAATATCATTAAGATATGTGTGACTGTGAACTATAACAATTATGTGATAGGTGTTTTCTCTAATTAAAGCACTTTATTACACAATCTACACCATAATTTGAGTGAACTCATATATATTGTAATTGTTTAATATATAAACACATTAGAATACAGAGCGGTTGGTTGTTTCCAACCATAGTGGGCTGAGTATCCTTATAGCTGCCTAGTAGATGACTTTTGCTGTTCATGATGGTTCTACTGGTTACCATGACCATAAAGAGATGGATGTGTTTGTTGGTTTAACTTCCCCCTCCAATCCCCAATACTCAGGGGTTCATTTTGTAATTAATCTAGGGAGGGGGGGGGGCAAGACTGAGCTTTCACTATCTTAGGGGTCATAACTTTTGTACATAATTAAGATAGTAGAGGACTTGTGATTTAATCATTTACAATCTTCATCATTCACATTTTGACTTTGCTTTTTTGCTTACGAAAGTTTAAAATATTTCAAGGGGGGACGAAACGCCTTCAAGGGAGGGGAGAGGGCGAGCACCACCCTGGCTCCCCCTAAATGAACCCCTGAATACCCACATGCTAAATATATGTCCACATTTTGTTATGAAAGTGGGTATAGTAATTACTGAGTATAAGAATTTCTGAATCACACGAGCATTCAATATTCTCCCATACTGAACGCTGCATGATGAATGCTCCAATGTGCCCACGTGTAGTTCTTGAGCACAACCAATTTAAACCATTTTTACTTTGATGCACATGTCTTCCCCCCACTTTTCACTCAACTCCCCATCCCCCCTCCCCCCCACTCCAGAAAGAGAAAATAAGATATATGATTTATGAGTCGATTTGATATGATTTTTTTTTGTTTATCCGTTTGTAATTTACAGCATGTGTACACATCTAAATCTGTGTAGCCCCACCCTCAAACACTGACACCCCTCCTTCCCCTTGCCCAATTCCTGTTCCTACGTCCAACACTGAATACATGGAGAAGAACGGCTATAGTTGGGGAGGGAAGGGGGGGAAGAACTCTGTTTGAGAGGGAAATTTTTCAGTTTCCCCCTCCATTTTTCTGTATCAAACTCTGCTACATGAGAGTATTCATACTGATCAACATTTAATCAATCACAGCATGATGTTTCAACTCACTGTAATCTAATTACTATAATTATTAACTTTCAAAAATTCTGAGGAAGGGAGGTTCCATCTTGGGGAGGCGGAGGTTAGGTTTCTATCTACTCTACAGTGTGTATGAAACCCAGACAACTATAAACACATGATTATCAGTCTTTTTTGTTTATGCGTTTGTTTTTTTGTTGTTTTTATTTTGTTATTTTAGATTTAGAGGAGGTCAAGTGAAGTTTCTCTAGGAGAAGATGGCATGATAAGGTTGTTCTTTATGAAGTCTACGGAAAATTCCTAGACACTACACTTCTAACTTTGATGACGGATAGCAGAATGTCTGATCATAATGCTGGAGAAAAATATTTGTTGTTTTGTGTGAATTATTAATTTACACATTCATCATGTTTTTTTATTATTTTGTATCCTGAGAAAAGAATATTGCACCTTCGTTACATTGTACACTCACCTACTCTTTTAATTCCTGAATTATTTCATGGCGTATTCATCATTCCATATAATATTATAGTTGATGTATTCATCTTTCTTAAAATTTGAGACATTGTTAAATGCTAGATATTGAAATGAGAATTTCTGCTAAAGGTCAATAAGAAAGCAGCATCAAAGTGTTGTACTTTTGTCATAAGCTTTATGTACAGTATCCTTATGGTGTGTCGAGGTCTGGTGCCAAAAGCTAAAAGTAATGACCTTTGTTTCATGGAACAGTGGTAGACTTCAGAATAGGATAAAATTTCCCCTGATATCTTCAAAGAAAAAAACATGCTAAGAAAGCCAGTCAAGTGAAGAAGTGTGCAGAGTATAGATCTAAACTAACTAGTTATAGAAATGTTGGGCACAGTTAGTCCCTCTACCCTGAAATATTCATTACAGAATTTGAAAGGAAAATACTTTTAGCCACCAGAGAAAAGCAACTTAAGTTGTTGTGTTGCTGTTACAGTTACAGCAAGGAAATGTAGAAGCAATCATAGAGTGGGATTTTTTTTTAAATTTGCCTGACTTGGGAAGCTCAGGCTGTCGTTATTTGTACTACTAATAATCTAATTGTACACTTAAGACTTATGATAAATCCAAGTAGCGATCACGTATACACATGTGTCATACTTCAAAGACACTATAGCTATAGCCACATCAAATAAAACCTACAATTGAATAATAACCCAAAAAATATCTTCTCTGTTGAGTAACTGGAAAACTATCAATTGACCTTAGTGCAACGTTAGAGTCTGTTATACAGTTTTCACATACAATGTTACAATGGTAGGAATAAAGTCTGGATGTCGTATCAGTAACTTATAGATACCATTATTAAATCACTGCATTGTTTGTATTATCTAGTCTAGTTACACGTCTCAGAATATCTATGTAGCTGTAAAGTTCTAGATTCACTGGTATAGCTAAACCATTCTGACGGAAAACTGACTGGAAAACTTAGTTCACTTTAGTGCAACGTTTAGTGTCTGTTATATAGTTTTCACATACAATTTTACCATGGTAGGGATAAAGTCTGGATGTCATATCAGTAACTTATACATACCATTATTATAAATCATTGCGTTGTTTGTATTATCTATTATCTAGTCCAGTTACAAGATTATGAATTTGTCAAGTCTCAGAGTAGCTATATAGCTATATGGTTCTAGATCCACTGGTATAGCTAAACCATTCTGATGAATATAGTTTTGTTCATCATGCCATTGAAGTATACAGATTTTGTATATTATCAGCAGTAACAGCAATTTATTTTATTGCATATTATAGTTTAATAGAAGCAATTCATTTTGCAAAATAATGAAGTAGCTATTCCTACTGGAGGTCAGATAGCTATTTGGGGGTGATGTATGCCGCTTTACTCGTCAGAAGATACCTGCAGGCCCGACACCCCTCAATTTAGTGATGGATCAATTCTTTTTTATCGAAAAAACCGTCTTAGCTGTCCTTATACGCTTTAAAACCTGTCCATTCGCACGGTGATGGATTTGTTATTGTTTTTTACTTCTCTTATAACTATAGCAACGGAAAGGTACCGCCCAATTAGGCAAAACAACGGTCGTCATTTGTTCAGATACATTGCACACACATGAGGCTAGGGAGAGTAAGTTAGCATTGGTAAAGATCGTCAAAACGCGCATCAATCTATTTTTTTAGTAATTCATAAGCAAGCTCAATACTAAAAAATAAACAACAACAATGACAAATTATTTGCTCCAAATATATCATATTTTTGGCTGCTATTATATTGACTAAGGTTTACTTAAATTATACATTAGTTAAGTGCTGGAAGTATATTCTTAGTGTTTCATATGTAGGTAAGTAGTGCTATAATCCTAACTTATAAAAGAAAATTCTTTATTCTCTATTTCATTTAGAACAGAAGGACACAAGCAGCTGGGTTTTTCTTGACCTCTCTGTTATTTGTACTCCCAAAATGGGGAAATACTGTGAGCACTGTCAGCTCAGGCTCAGAGTCAGCAAAGTCAGAGGAGGATCATGCTTAATGGTTGCTCTTCTTGAGCAACTTTACTATTATACTGTATTAGAATTGACAAGAAAGTGTAAATTAGCTACATATCACCAACCAACCTACAAATTTGAAGGGAAGAGATGGTGCATCCAATGCTAAGCAAATAAAATTCTTTAATTCCATCCTCATATATTTCCCCCCAAATGTCTGGTAGGTTTCTCAAACTGAACTTTTATCAGAGCTGTAGCAGAACACTCCATTCATTGAACATTCTTGCAAGTACATTCATGCTATGCTGAATCCTCTTCATTACAATGAATAATTCAGTATATACAGTATTCAGTATAATATATTACTCATTTTTTCACAACATTATACCAACTTTATGTAGCTGGCAGTAATCATCACTATTTCAATTATTTTTAATTGGTATAATAAGAGAATAATAAGAACATGAAATAATATATTAATTTTTGGAATAATAATTTTTAGAATAAAAAAGAATAATTCTGAAATTTTCAAGCATAATCTGGCAGGCCCTAACAGCCTGTATAGCATTAGTTAATTTTTGGGGTGATTCACTTTTATATTCATGATGAAATGCATTTTTATGTAAATAAGTTCCAGTTAAGTCTTTTGAGTTGGGCCATTGCAGCACATGAATAATTATCGGTTGTCTACCAAGGAAGTCATTATTCAGTTTGCAAAGTCCACAAACTGACAAATTTTATCTGATAGTTCAAGTCACCATTGCATCAGCTGAATGTAGTTCTCCAGTTAAGTTATTAATAATAACCACATTGCTGTAGTGTACAAAAAGAGGTTGAATCACTGCATGCGGATACTCCTATGCTCCAAAAATCAAGTAAAGACCTTGAGATGGAATGTTTTTATGTGTGAAAGAAGAAACAACATTGTGGACACTTAAAATACGAACAAGCATTATTGTTTCATACACATAATAGCTAGCTTACTTTTTCCTTTATAGCTAGCTATTATATTGTAATGGTCATGACTGGCACTTTGACTCCCATTCTTTTTAAATATCTTATTCTATGGCTAGCTCTTTACTACAAATTATTTTCAAGATGAAACTAATGTGTTTAGCTATCTCTTGTACTAATGTGGTCTGCTCATGCAATTACTGTTAGAATTGTTTTATTCTAGTGTTTCAGAAGCAATGCATGCAGTAGCCATGGGTGACTGTAAAAAAACAATGACAAGAATCTACTAAGTAACTATAGGTATGAAGCCAGCTAGTCGATTCTGTTAAAATAATAAAAAGAATAAAATTAATCATAATTTTTTTTTAAATTCCATTAAAAGTTGAACTGACAATATAATAGTTTCAAATGAAGTATATTATAAGCTGGTCTAGCTACAATAGAAACATACATAATTCTCTTCATTTATGTCTTTAGCACTAACACAGTTCTTGTGCACCCACAATGAACATAGTGCACATGACATCCAATCGACTTGTTCACTCTGAACTTGTTGGTCATCTTCGCAGAAACATATTCCACAAATTTCAGTGTCAGTTTTATTTAACTGTTGCTTACACACACCAACTTCATCAACTGATGGTTTTTTAAGTGATGTATTCTCCAGTTTTCTTTTTTTCTTTGTTGTGAAGTATTTTCTTTGTGTTTCCATGTTTTTATTAGATGCTATTCTCTTTCTTGTGGCTGGCAACTTTATACTATTTAAGACTCCTCCCAATGCTGTATATACATTTCCCAAAAGATCAGCACTATCTACTTGATCACATATTAATGCAATGTTTGATAGTCTTGATTTGATATTGGCCATTAGTGCCGTTTTGTCAGTGTTAGAAGATTTTTTTCCTGTAGGAAAGCTAAAGAATGTAACTTTTTGGAAATATTCAAGATCTGATGAATTCACTGGAGTTGCTTGAGTTGCTGGAGTGGTTATAGAAGATTGGTTGTATTCTTTCATGTCCGAAGTTTTCATTTGAACCAAATGTATATGTTTACAAACTGTATTGTTTGTACAAGAATCGATGCACGTACATGAATACAGATGTGAACATGCATTACAATAGCTACACTTCAACTTGCAGTCACAAAATTGCATAATTCTATTTACATTGTAATAAATATCAGGATTATGTTCAGAAGAAACTTTATATGCAAGTTCGTTTTCACGCTCAATTATTGCTGAAGGTTGTAAAGATTTGGCTCGATTATGCCTCTTATTAATGTCCCAAATTCGATTGGTATTCTTTCCTTTTTCGTTCTTGCACAACTGCTGAAAGGCTTTGTCCCTAGCTATTTTTAAAATAATATAAAGAAGTTTGTCTAAACGTCTGTTTACTTTTTGTTTTAGATATACAATTTTTAGCACACGATGGAATGATTCTGCGTGCATGTTTGTATTCATTGGGCTACCACTTCTAAAACATAAGGCCCATCGGTCGCAATTATCATAATAAGTCTTGAAATATTCAATAAATTTTGTTTCTTTATGGACTGTCAAAAATTTGGTAAGCAAGAGTTTGAAGCTTGTTGGGCTCGTTTCAACCATAAGAGTGCGCAGTTGATGGTATATTTCTTTTTGGTCTTCCAAACAATTACAATATTTCTTTAGTGCCTTTCTCCATGCACGATCAACATGCCATCCACACCATAAACATTTAGTGCTAGTCACATCAAAAACTTCTTTCCATGCATTAAAAAATTGTGGAGCCATGTCAGACATAAACCATAAACAAGATTGAAAGCTGTTACACTTAAGCTTTATGGATTCCAGGGAATGCACTAAGACAATTTTGTCTTCACGATTAGAAATTACAAATGCTACTGGAATTCCTTCTTGATAGTCATCCAACACCAAAATTGTAATTAAATGAAAGTCATAGTTATTCACATTTTATGTTGCATCTATACACACCCCTGAATTACCATGTTTGATTAGCATGTCTTTCTGAAATTCTGTCTGAATAACTAATAAAAAATCTTGATTGTTGAGCATCTTGCATTCTTGACTGGGTTCTTCACCTTGCTGTTTATACAGTAGAATAGGGATATAATCCAATGTCTGCATTTCTGCAACAATACTTGCCACACTTACAAAGTCGTTAGAGTGTTTTTGAATACCATCAACGTTGAACATTTTACAAATATTATTGATGTCTTTTTCTGTAATCAGATGATCACGAATAATCCCTTGACTAATTTCGGAGTCTCTATAACCATCAATAATGTGCCTTACACTAACTCCTTCCTTCAGTTTCTAAGCCACAGATTGTTTGGTAGTCTTACTCAGCCTTAAATGTCCCAGTTTTTTATCATGATTATAATGGTATGGAATGTACGTGATTGATACTGAGCCTGTCTTTAAACATTTTATTGCCTTTATGTATGCTGAACAGCTCGCATTAATTTTACTCGTTCCTTGACTTTTTAGACCCCTTTTCCCACTACCACGTGGGTTATAACTTCCACTTCGATTGCAATAAAAGTAATAATGCTGATAATCTAGTATAGGTTTTGGGGCAGTATGCATCACAAACCATGAATGTGAGGTCATTTCTTCCTCTTCTTTCCAGATGGAAAATTCATCAAAACTATCAAAAGTCAGTTCTATCTTGTCAATGACATAGCTGTGACCTTGTTTGAGGTGTTCCACTAATTCCGGTACTTTTACAAATCTAAAAATAAGGTAATCCATTAGTGTCAAGCATACAATTTGCTGTATTGTTCTTAAAATATTACCTTTTAAAACAGATGCTGCATCCAATGTTCCCTTTATTTTCCTTGTGAGCCATACTGACATGTCGAGATAAACTACTTTTGTGGGAATACTGCTGATTGCAGAATTTACAAAGCCAGACCTTATTTGTAGATTCATTTAGCTTATCAGTGCCAGCAAGAATATTACATCCATTTTCAGGGGCAGCGCACTCACTTTTCATATCACCAGATGAAGTAGATTGTATACCGATTGAAGAAGGCTCATGTTTTGTAGATAGAGTATGAAGCAAAGAGATGTTTTCTTCAGCATTACATTTTCGTAGTGTAGAGGTTGATGACTGTGCTTGAGAGAGAGGCAATGATGACAACACTTGTGATTTAGGTAACTCTGGAAAGTGATACAAGAAATGGTACATATAAAAGTCTTTAAATTATCTTTAAAGGATTGTTATCACAGCAATTAAAAAAGTAGAATACCAGAAGTTTGTGAAGTAGATGTCTTCATACATGATGATGCAGATGTCTCTTCACATGATGATCTCTCTAATTGTAATTCAAAATAACTAATAGCAACTACAAGCTATTTCGATTTGCTATTTATGAAAATTACCTGTTTCAGAGTGACCTGAGTGGACTAGTGGAGCTTTTGCTTTTAGTGACAATGATAACTTTTTTTTCTTGCACTTCTGGCTTCCAATTGAAGATGTTGAACAAGATCTACTTCTGTAATTTATGGAAGCGATGCTTGAGTGAGGCAAACACGATAACGGTGATATATGAGAGTCTAATATAGAAAAAATGTTAACCTTCTAATACACATGCTTAAATATTTATGTGATAGCAAGATGAAAGTGCAATTTCTACATGATAAAATCAAAGACTAGACTTTTAGCACCAGATTTTTGTGAAGAATTTGGAGCTGAAACCTTATGGATGTCGATGGAAGTTCTGTTTAAAGAAATACAATGGTAATGTAATAATGGCATTATCGAATAATATGGCAATAATAATTCAAGAAAAAATAAACAATTACCTAATGGTGAATGGAGTTGATTGGAAGATTTAGACTGCATCAAGTTTGAATGGTTGCCTTTACAAATTTTTGATTTCCTGGCCTTTATGTCACTAACATTAAAGTACATCACTATTTTGTACTTGCATGTGTAAAATAAATTTAGCAAGGCATGCAGAGGCAAGAATTTAACACTTACATTATAACATTGAAATCACTGTAACTCATACTTACACTAATTCTCCACAGAGAAGTTCCTCAGCAATGACTTTTCTGATTATAGGCATTTGACTCTATAGGAAATGAAATGTTTCAAAGAATTTATGTGATTGACAATTTGAAGACTTGGGTGTTACTGTGAGAATTTGGTAATGTAAAGCAAAGCAATTTTCCATTTTCAGGCAGACTTTATTATAAGAATTACGAAATAAATAACTAATGATGCGAATGATGAAACTCTTCATTACCAATTAGCCAGCTATTTGTATAAAAATGGGTGTAAGCATCTTCATCTGTCCAAACAGCTAACTACTAGGTGACCATGACAGTCCACACTGGCAGTTAACTATTTGACACCACTTCGTTTTCTGCAAGAACACCAATTGTTGCATTGCACACAAACTAATAATAAAGTGATATACAAGCTATAAATAAGCTGAGCATGTTCAACAGTTCAATCCAAGCCCTTCTGACATCACTCGCTCTCAATCCTTTCCTTATGGCTGGGTGCTTTTCCACACCACTGAATCATAGCTGCTAAATATAGAGCATGAAGCAGGCAATTACTGCTGCTAATTTATTCTGTACTTAAATGAATATAACCTTTTTCCTGGATTCAGGTAGGCATTGACTAATGCTATTTTGGAAACAATTCTGCTTTTTTTTATGCCAAATTTACTTGTATAACATTTTTTTTTCTGGGTTTGGTCATGTTTGACTTTCAACAGCATTATACTATTATACAGTAATGGCTATAACACAACAGTGTGTATTTGCAAGTGCAACCATTGTCTATCTACTATGAAATTAAGTTTTTATAAAATTCTACTTTGAAGTAATTTGTGCATATTATGATATTTTTAGTAACATACACATGTAGTCACCCCAGTATTGATCAACAAATATTGCATCTTACTTCTTGAAAATCCATTGGTTCATTTGCAACCCTATACACTGCAAACTGACAACAAATAGAAAAGGTTATGAAAATGTCATAAGTTAAACTATCACTAACCTGTGTAACAAATATTCCACAATCGTTAGCATTTGTTTGCTTGGGAATAGTCTACACACCAAAAAAAATTGATAAAACATTATATAATGCAATAAATACTATAAACTAACCTTTACTGCTTCATAGGACCACCTGCAGAAGTCTGGTCTACTAGTCCCATTTTCTCCATATCGTAAAGAAAGAAAATTCCTGTATTGGTTTTTTATGATAAATAAGCTCTTTGGGCCAAATTAATGGTACATTTATGTACCGTAATAATTCCCAGTAAATTGAACCGTCTTCTAGATAGGAATCATAGTATTCCACACTTTTCTTGCTTACATCAACAAACTATAGATCACACACATATGAACTTCATGCCCATTGGAAATAAACTATATTCTTACCAAAAGTGTCCAGTGGCATTGCTTATGGTGAATAAAGCTCAAAATATAGTCGTAACTTAATAAATCGTCCTAACAATATGAATATATCATAAAAGCACAAATACTAGAAAGCTTCTAATCTACCTTTCTGTACCAACGTTGAACTCCATTATACCCGGTGTCTTTCAATTTCTTCATAAAATGTGAGCTCATTACAAAAGTTTTCTTTCCAGTCTTCATTAAATCCACAAATACATAAGTGGCAAATATATGAAATAAAAAAAATGAATAAAGATTAAGAAATGGATTATTAGCCTACTATATACATACAGAATTACTTCCTGCTACTTGTAAAAGTAAGTTTTATGTGAATGATATTTTTATAGCTTAACATTCTAAATGTTGACATACAAACAATTTTAATAACATGTTATATTAACCTGAATTGATTGCTTACAAAGGAGTCTCAAATAGCTGTCTATGATCTAAAAAATAACAAGAAATAATTTTGATCAAAATCAAAATCAAAACCACAATAATGAACCTCATCTGATAACCATTGATTGTTTATCACACGCTGGCTTTGATTCAAAGAAAGAGAATGGGAGTGGTTATCTATGAAGAAGTAAAGTACGTAACTGTGAAGTAAATCAACACATAGTATAGAATACTTACAAGTTCTCTCATATACCAGTAGAAATGGATCGCTAGTCAATACTTCTTCAATACTTGCCTCTGTTACCTTTAGAGATGAATACTTACTAAAATTTACTAACTTGTATGATTCCATTTACCTTTTCATCATTAGTAGCAAACCATACATTCTGTTTACGCTAATATATAGCTAATGACTCATCTGTGAAGAATAATTGTGATATACAACAACTCCAATGAGTCGATACACAACATTCTTTTCGACATGAAGAAAGAGACCCTGTGTTTCAATCCTCGATCTTGAAGGAGAAAAATGGCACAATTATTTTCAGTAGCAAAATCTCATTACTTACGAATTGGAATATTTAGTGAGATGTACGAACATCAGAGATGGCTGG
>WLWD01000822.1_pt1 | contig 30366 bp, 17 predicted proteins | sample 6712731 | NCBI WGS metagenome assembly WLWD01 (sample SAMN12718690, study PRJNA576275) | sponge metagenome | isolation source: marine sponge | host: Mycale hentscheli | place: New Zealand: South Island, Marlborough, Capsize Point | collected 2014-11-01
TTTGAGAGAGGAGCAACTCGCGTCTTAGAATACAGTAGAGTGATTGATACGTCAGTATTATCGTACACAGTCCTGAGATACACCACTCCAGCATAAGCTACATCTGATGCATCTGAGAATCCATGGAGTTGGAGACTCCTAACCTTCTTTCCAATCGTGTGATGATATCTTGGAATTGAATGTTCAGTAATAAGAGGAAGTTGTTTTTTCCAGAGTTCCCATTCCTGAGCTAGTTGTTCAGGCACTGGCTCATCCCAACCAAGATTTTCCTTCCACAGCTTTTGAAGGAGTATTTTTTAATGCTGGGAGAGAACCACCCTAGAAGGTCGAAAGTTTTTGCTACGTCTGAAGCTATCTTCCGTTTGGTCGGATGATCGTCAGAAGTTAGCGTCGGTGTTGCTACGTGGAAACAATCAGTGCGAGTATTCCAATGAATTCCAAGTGTTTTCAAGCACTGATCTGGTGGAGAAATAAGTTGAGTAGATTCTTCTTCTCGCAATTTCTTTGGAATAGTATGAAGAAGAGATTGGGAATTAGACTTCCACTTGCGTAGAACCATCTGAGCATGAGAAAACAATTCACATAGGTTGGTTCTGATATCAATAGCATCTTCTAGTGTGTCTGCTCCTGTCAAGCAATCATCGACATAAAAATGATTTCGTACAATGTAGGCAGCTTTAGGATATTGTTCCTGGTAGTCATGAGCTAGTTGTCGAAGAACTTGAGTTGCTAAGAAAGGAGAGGAAGTAACACCAAAGGTAACACGAGTCATCCTCATATCATGCATTGCTCCTCCATTGGGTTCGGTTGTAAGAAACGGTGCAAATCCCTGTCATCTGGATGAAGTCCAACCTCTCGAAACATTTGAGAAATGTCAGCACAGAGAGCAATAGGATGAGACCTGAAAGCAAGTGTAACAGAGGTTAGTAAAGGATATAAATTAGGACCTTGGAGAAGTGTGTCATTGAGAGAAACACCAGAAGAGGATTTGGCAGAGGCGTCGAATACAACTCGAAGTTTTGTGGTCGTGGAACTGTTCACCACACCGTGAGCAGGGAGGTAAAAGGTTTCACACTCAGGTTTGCGGAGGTCATGTATAGGAACTGCTTCAGCATGTCCAAGAAGTTCGTACTCGCGCAGAGCCTTCTCAAAATCTGCGTAGTTACCTCGTTTTTCAAGGGAACGGCGGTTCTGAATGTAGCGTCGGTGAGCTTGGTCTCTGGAACAACCTAAAGCAATAGAAGTATTACGTTTTGGTAACTGTACTACATACCTTCCATCCACATCTCGAGAATGAGATTTCTGGAAATGATCCACATCTTGTTGGTCTTCATCAATAAGGGCAAAAGAACTCTCGGGTGCTTGTTCCACTCGGAAGAATGCTCTTAATAAATCATCCGTACTACTCTCTTCAGCTGAGTCACACAAATGTACACGGTCAGTTTTAGGCTCGGAGAGGACTTTTCCCCTAAGAGTCCAGCTGAAAATAGTCTCACAGGCATGAGTCATCCGATTTGCTGAAGTAGCATGGCCTTGAAGAAGTATTTCATCGAGGATATCTGCTCCAAATAGTAAGTCTATAGAGCCCGGTTGATCGAACAAAGGATCAGCAAGTTTCTTTCCTTGTAAAAAAGGTTGTTCTCTGACTCCATGAAGAGGGAATCCCGGTAGATCTCCAGAAATACGGTCTAGCACTATGGCTCTCACCGATATATTGGGTTGATCACTGTTTGGAATCAGATCTAAATCAACCTGGTACCGCCAGGTAGGTACGGATATCTGGCTAATACCTGTAAAACTAGTTGACTTTCTGATCTTCTTGGCTTTTAGTCGTTGAACAAGTTTAGTAGTCACAAATGATAAAGTTGAACCACTGTCCATTAAAGCACGGGCCTTTTGAATTCTTCCCCCGGCACTAACAGTTGCCAAACACGTAGCCAAAAAAGCGATCGGTCGGTCTTTCATGGACTCAGAAGACGGTAAGGCATGAGCACTAGTATTGGTTGTACTTTCTGAGTTTGTCTCAGTTGATTGTGGCTGTTGCTGGCTTGTTGAAGTTGGCTGGGGCTGTGGCTGGCTTACTGAAATAGACTGGGACTGTTGCTTATTGGTCCGTTTTTTATATCCTCTGTGAAGTAAGGAATGATGCTTGTGACCACAGTGACAGAAAGACCTAGTATACTGGGACACTCACGCAAAATATGATTAGAAGACAAGCAATTCACACAAACCTTTAGACGAAATACAGTTGATTGCCTCTCGTCCAAGGATTGAGATTTGAAAACATGATATAGATAAAGTGGATGAGTGTCCGTAGGGCATAACTGACAATGTTTTGTGCTTTGGACATGGAGAGTAGAAGGTTTCGATGTTGGCTTTGATCGGTGAGCAAAACTTCGTCCATGAGTGGTGGAAGATGAATTCGTCTTAACTACCTCAGTCCTCCCACAGAATCGCATTTGAAAGCGTCTGAGGTATTCGGCTAAGTGATCAAAACTTGGAGTCCTTTATAATTTTTCCGACTCTTCCACCCAGTTTTGGAATAATTTCTCGGGCATGAGTAGCTCACACAATGCTGTAAATAGAGCATCCTGTGAACCGTCTGTACACTCTTTTACCACAGCTAGAGATGTTTCGAAGAGAGTTATAGTTTTAGTTATACCTTCAGAGGAGAGGTCAATCTGGTGATTTAGCACAGACTGTAGAGAGGTTCTACATGTCTGGCGTGGTTGATCGTAACGGTCTTGCAGTGCCTGTATGACACCGCTGAAATCCGGGCCAGATCTAGTCTTTGACTCGATAATCAACCTGGCTTCTTTCCCTTTCACTGCCATGTTGAGGAAAGCAAGCTTATCAACACCAGTAAGTGATGTGTCCTTTGAAAGAGCATTTTGGAATTTCTCCCAAAAAGGTCTCCAACCAACAGGTGTTCCGTCAAATTCGGGTAAAGCAAGGCGAGGCTGCCTTTCAAACTTCGACAGTCCTGTAGGTGATACAGATGGAGCTGTTGAAAAAATACCTTCAGTGAGGTCCTTTCCATTCCTGATTTGTAACTCCATAAGATCTCGTATAAGACACTTGATTCCTTCATGCACTTCTGGACGACCTCCTATAGTCACAGCAGACTCTTCCATATCGTCCAGTTTGTACTTGATATCACAGAGAGCAGGTTGTATATTGCTACCGTCAAGCTTAGGAAGTGAAGAATATCTGTCTAGCGAGATCCTGATAGCTTTGCAACGACTATATAAACGAACTGTTTCAGCGAGTTCAGCGAGTGTGTTACTTGTTTTTAATCTTTTGGCACTATCAATAGTGTAGGCCAATTCTTCTGTTTCTCCTTCTTCTTGATTAAGTTTATTCATTATGGCATCATGTAAAGCATCTAGAAGGATAATGTCTTGTTGAATCTTTTCCAAATGTGAAGTGACGATTTTTAAATCCAAATCCTTGACATCATAACTGTTTTGCTCACGCAAAAAGTTTTCACAGCGAGTGGCGCTCCTTCTGGCACTCGCCCGTCGTTTCTTTAACGTGGGAAGGTCTAGCCCTTGTAATTCAGTATCCAGTTTTCCCAGATCTGCGGAAGCCATCTGTTCGTACAAAATTTCGAAGGTCTCGAAGATCTTGTAGACAATAAATAGAGAAAAAATAAGTTTTGAATCCTCTTCAGTCTTGAGAGAAACAGGTTCTTGTCATTGAAGAGGATCCGGCTCGAAGGACCAAAAATGTTCGGGAGTAAACTAACAAGTTACTAGTAATAACTCCGAAAGTGTAGGTTTACTTTTATTGTAATATAGAATACAATTGTGACCGTCTACGGGAAAACCGGGCACAACGCGGCGTGCGTAATATCGAGAAAAGATCGATCGATTTCTTAAAAATGTATTGTTTCAAGCCGACGGAAGGGAACGGTTAGGTCTATTATAGCGGGAACGACATAAGCTACGACGATAAAACTTGGAGAGCTCAATATCTGGACGCCGACAACTCCGTAAGTGCAAAAAAAAAATTTCGAAGGGTGCCGCGTTGTGCCTGGTTTTCCTATAGACGGTCACAATTGTAGAGCAAAGATTATGAGATAAGAAGAAGTGAGAATAAAACGTAACTAAGAGTAATACGAGTAACAATGGTAATTAAATGCAATTCGTCGATGTTCGAAGTCGGAACGGAGTACGAGTGCATGCTTAGTAAAATATAGAAATAAAATGAATGTTGAAATACGATATGTAATAAAAGGTTAAAGCTAGCTAAGTGAAGGGGCTAGGCTTCATGATGTAACTCTTGGAGGGACTGGTCCGAACACTTACCACTCCTCCTCTCCCATTTGCAGCTTAGAGCAATACATCTTACAATCTATGTAGAAAGAAATTTATACTTTGGGAATTAATTGTTGGTCAGAGACAGTTATTGATAATAAAATACGACGTTGTAATTGTATTTATTTGGGAGAGATATGGAAATAAAAATGTTTCTCCTATTAGTGACTGGGATATTACATGCATATCAAGCTAACATTAAGTTATGATTAGTACTAAAAAATACTTTCAGTTGCTACTGTGTGGTACCAAACTATTGGAGATAGAATACACTAGACAGATACTGTTGTTGAAGTTGATGCTTGTGTACGGAAATTATTTGGGACTTAATCTGCTGGTTAGCAATATGAAACTGTGTATGATATGGGACCATGTATGTAAGCACTAATAGAATAGCATTGGACAAATGAAATCTAAGAGAAATAGGGATATTTCATTGATGTACAAAAATTCAGAGTAAAATTTGAACTTATCATTTTCTTGATTCAGTCTTGTAACTTATATAGATCTCAGACAAAGAATCATTTAGACTGTGCACAGCATTCTGGCAGAGAGTAATAACTTTTCAACTAAGATAAAATATTTGAGTATATGATTTTATAACTAGCTAGCTACATTTATAGTTTAACGAAAGTGGAGTATTGAATATACTTTGCTCAATGTGCATATTATTAATTACATAAAATATAAATAGTCTCACAATATAATATTATTTAGATTACAATAATAATATTAATAATTTCACTTATGATTAGTGTAGGCACATGCCCCCATAAGAACAAAATAGAACATTGCGTGTATTTATATATGTATGTGTAAGTGAATGTTATTTGCAAATTAAATGTTTATTCTGCGTTTTGATTCTGCGTGTTGATTCTTATCCTTCAAGAATGCTCTTAGTGTCACAATTGTTTTTATGCCAGTACAGTCTCTTGTTCTTATTATGTACTTGTAGTCACTCCACTAGCATTGTAACTGGTAGCAGTGCTAGACTACCTGTGGGGAAGACTTCACGAAGTCAAAGCTCACTAACTACCATCAACTCACCATTAAGCTTATCATGCCTCCACAACCAGCATATGTTAGAGTTTCATAGTTAGAACATAGATGTTAGATCTGTAGGTAGCATTTAAATTTCCTGACTACAGTTAATGATGTTGTATACATTGCAATTGTTTGCAATATCATGCCTGTATATGTAAACCAAAAACACATCACGTTATTCCAATTTAATAGTAATCGTAGTTAGATCAAAGCACATTCAAGCACTTGACAGACTAACATCATTTTCTATGGCAGCAATGAAGAGCTTATGTTGGATCATATTGCTAGTTTCAAGAGTTTCAGGTACAGCACTTATTATAATGTCACTAAGATAAAATTTCCAAGTAAGATAGTAGAAGAAGAAAAAAGGAAACATCAAGTAATATTAAACTAGACATACAAATTGTTTCTACATGTCTTGACAGATAACTTACATGAATAATTAGCAGAGTAAGTTCAAAAATTAGTTATATTCTTTCTATTTTATTTAAAACTGATGTAAATTAAGCAAATGTTGTCATGAATTCTCTATAGAAAATTTTCATGATAAGTTTTAAGCATTATTACTCTATTGTTTCTATTAGGTGATATTTTTATCATTCAAGAACCGAAAAATGTAACTGTATTGTTACATGGAAATGTTAGTTTTTGCTGTACATACAATGGAACAACACTTGTTGCCTCATGGATAATAAATAATACTATTTACTATGCTCAAGAGATACCACAAGGACACACATATGTTATTGGAGAGGAATATGGATCTTGTTTACTTATAAAAAATGTTACAATTGACTTTAATTCCACCACTTATCAATGCTCTATTCCTACCATTTTTCACAGTAACATTGGGCTATTATTGATTGATGGTGAGTTAATTATACTTTTATTTAATGGTGTGTAATAATCTTGGTTAAAATTGTCATTATAGTGTGATTTAGATGTCTTTATATTATTAATGTATATAGCTACCAAGCTTGATAAGGTCAATTCCCATTGTTAATCTGGTAAATATTTATGGATCTTATTCACTGGCAAGAAATGTCAAAATAGAACTATGATAGCAATGATTTATTACCAGCATTTTCGTTAGTACTATCTGGTTTCATTTTTAGTTCATTCAATATCAATATTATAGTAAAACAGTAAAATAATACTGAGCCAATCTTTCGAAGTTGATTCGATTAATTAAGTTACAGTTTGTGGCTATTATGATCTACCCTTTCATGTTAATAATAGCACTACAAAACACAATTATTACATAGCTAATCTTTTATTTTCCCAATAAATAGGAACCACAAAACTTCACACAATCAACTCCATGAGTACTGAATCTAATCTTACTTCAACAAGTCCATTGATCAATGAAAATATCACATATTTCACACAAAGTTCTACATTTTCAGACAGTAAGTTCACTTGCTTGTAGTGTAATCTCAGATTGTACTAACACTATATAGCTAGACACATAGTCAAACTAGCTATAATAAATCCAAAAATATAATCCTAGATGAAGAAAGTTGTAGTTAGATAATAATATAAAATAACTTTTTACGAATATTAGTAACTAACTATTCTTTTAACATTTTCATTATTAACAAAACTTGTAATATTAATCTATTACATAATGATGAAAATGTGAATATTATTGTAATATTATATTTGTTTAGTATAACTGCCACAATAACAGTATTATCAATCATTACAAACAAAGTTATATAAAGCTTCAAAATACATTGTCGAGAAAACATAATTTTGTATACAAAATGAGTTCAAATTGTATAATTAGAGAATTTTAGAATTGTGTAACTAAAGAATTTTTGACAAAATAGTGTAATATGCAATTAACAATTATAATAAAAAGAAAATATATGATAATATTGTAGTTCCTTTTAACTGGCTTGCAAATGAATCTATACTGCATATGTGCCAAGTTCTGTGACAAAAAAATGAGGAACACTGAAAATTTCTGACTTGACCATGCCAGTTATAGTTCCCATTAATAAAATGAAATGATACTGACAAGTTGACTGGGATAAACAAGAAAATGACAACAAAAAAGTGGTGGTAGCAAGTGTTTACACTATCATAAAAAACAACAATTACATTGTTAGTCTTTTTGGCTTAGGGAGGTTCTGCCACAATATGAAACTAAACTTTCTCTACTCTGGTAGTTAGCACTCCGATACCAATTAACATGTAAAATAACACGAGGTAGCTATTTGAATGATACAGTTTTAATAATGCACATGATCTCTGGCAAATTGCTCATTATAGTTTGCTGAGTGAGCAATTAATTCATAGTCCATGGTTAACCTCAAGTTATAATTTTGTGCAAACTGAGAACTATTTACCGCAGCAGCATGACGTCTTGTCTTGAAAACTTTTATGAACATTATCACTCTATGACCACATTATTTTTCATTAAGGCAGTGAAAATGATTTTAGTAAACTTCTTATTATTATTTATGAAGTGATATTGATATATAATTTTGAAGTGACCCTCACTGCAATGACTTGACATTAGCTATTTCCTATGAACTCACTGTATATCATCACTTTATCGCCACTTTTTATTTGAGGGCCGCTGACTTACACTTCTTGTTGTTGGTGTTTTGGAATGAGTCCTTCTGAAATCATTATACTAACACAAATAAGTTGTACTGTCTACAGAGATGCAGTTAGCTAATATTTGAAAATTAAAGGAAGTACCTTTTCAAGTTAGATTTGCAGAGAAGTACCATGTTAGTTGCTCAACCACTGACTTTAAATAAAATGAGTGAAAATTCAAGGTATTGAAGGTAAAAACTAGGTAAAAATTGCAGAGATACTTGTTAAAGTAAGTTTATAATGATATGTTATCAATTTTACTATACACAAGTACAAACTAGTCCTATGTCTTATTTACCACCTCTACTAAGTAGTAAACATTCACAACAGGTCTGTGCCTTTAAGTTTGGAAATTATATCAGATCCTAATAGCACTCAGATAATGAAGGTCTATTGCATTTATATACATGTATATCAAAGTATAGAAGCAATACAGATGCTTATCTACCTTATCTACTATGTCTCCCAAGAATTATTACATCATCTGGCCCACAACCACATGATTTTTTTTAGTTTTGAAACACAATTTTAATTCTTCAAGTGATAAGAAATACTAACAATCATAGCATCAGACCACACCAATACTTCAGCTTCTACCCAACTCCATCCTGACACAAAACCTGGCAATAATACAACTGGGATTTACTATTACATGGGGATAATTTTTTCATATTTTGTATAAAGTAAAGCTTTATGATTAGATAATGATAGTGCAAGATACATTTCTAATCCAAATATTCTAAATATAATTTCAACACATATCGATGATCTCACCAAATAAATGCATGCTTAATTAGCTGTTGTTCTTATGCATTATTGAAATGTTATATGTTGTATTTTTAACAGATTTGAATGTAAGTATAATAGAAGATGAAATAGTAAGAATACTGAGAGTTATTTACTCGTTAATTGAAATGGCACTTGCCGAAACAAATAAAAGTATAAGAAGCTTAATAGCATTCATAACAAACTATAAAGCAAACAGTTGCTAAATTTTGAACATAATAATGTGTACATTATAAACTGTATTGTTTAAATGAAACGTTCTCTTCATTGGGTTTACTACATAATTAAAACATTGAAGGACTTCTATGTGAGCTACAAATCAACAATGCCATCTTTCTTTAAGTATCCATCTTATCTGAATAAAAATATAAAATTTTAGGCTCTGATCTCTTATCTGTTATGAAGGCTAGGACATTCACTTTACATATTCTTCTTCCCTGTAAAATCATATTCTGCAAGTATTATTGATAATGTATATTAGTAGGTTATCAAACTCTTTGACCATACTTTTAACATTCATTCCAATGCTTGTGTTATTTGAACAACAATGTGTATCTATTATTGAATTGTTAATTATGAAATGACTAAAAATCATATGTATAATAATATTCATGATCAGTGCCTGCAATTTGGATAATTATTATTGGGATTATTATAATAATCGTTAAAATTAGTATATAAGCATGTCTATAGCAATTACTTTAACAAAACTGAATAACAATCTGGATACATTGTTTGATTTACTTTGTGATGTTATTTTTGTTCCAGATCACTTCATACTTAAGTGATAAAACATTACCTGAAGAATGTGGAGGTTGTTTGCATATTGGATATATCATAGCAACTGCTCTAATTGCCTGTGTGTTAACTGGAATTGCAGCTGCACTGTTTGGTTTTCTGATAGGAATTCATTGTCAGAAAAATAATTTAATTAAAAAGACTGGCTGTCTGAATGAGAATGAGAAAACTCATGCTAGAAATTCTGTGGAGCTGGAAAACACTCCAGTGTATGAGGAAGTGAGAAATGAATTCAAAGATATTGAATTGGAGTGTAACATTGCTTATGAAACAATAAATAATTCATGAATAGAAATATCATATTAGTTATTTATAGTTTAATTATTATAAACTTTGTTAAATAAAACAGTACTGGTATCATAACATTTGTTGTCAAAAAAAAGCTAAAAGTTTTCACATTATTTTATTCTTATATTGCACAGGAACTATTTTGAAGTGTGCAAGTGATAATGCAACATTGTTGTAATCGTTTAACCTTTCACTTTATACTGTACGCTAATGCTATATGATGCTGTTTACTTGAACTACAGAAGACAATTTTTTCAGTATGTATTTAAATGTTGAAATAAAATTAATATAAATTAAACATTATAAGATGTGATCGCTAACATAATAACAGAGAGAAATGAATTTCGTAACTTAGCTCGTACAAAATATTACAATTATTTTGAGGATAGAATGAATACCATGTTACCCATTTTATTATTTGCTTGTCATTACAGCCTAAATTTCAGAGGTTGATTAGTAGGGATTGAACTTATAGGGCAACAAAATTGTGTTTGTATATGATGTAGTGGTGTGGTGTGTGCAGGGTGAGGTTATTTTAGTCATAATGACACTAGAGTATGCCTATGCCATGACAGTTTCTAAGCAACAAGCTTAGTTCGTGGACATCAGTGGTTATCAAGGGCCTAGATGTAATCAGTTTCATCATTGCCAAGTATTATTAGTCTATTAGAGCCAGCATGTCTATCTTCAGGTTCAGTGCCTTTTCTGGCTGAAAAGTGTTAAATGGAGTCTTTATGTGGGTAGTGGGTAATATATTGCACTACTAATGGTGTGGGAAACAACTGTAGGTCTGCACCACCTTAAAGCCAGTCACACCCATCCATTCACAGTCGCTAAAGAGTACAGGTAGTCAAAATGGCTATCATTCAGTAGATTTATTGCAAGATATGTGGGGAAGTAGCCAGGGTGTGGGTATTGGTTACCCAAGGCAATGAGCGAAATCTATCCATCGGCAGCAGCTCGTCAATGCATAGTATTGATCTCATCAGAGTTGAAGCTAACATGTCAGTGCAGTTGCGCACTGAGGGCTGGTGTACTGATGGTCAAAAAAGACCTGAAAACAATCTATGGGACATGGTATAGTCAGTCAGTTCATCTCTTTAGTGAAATGTTTTAACTATTCAGCATGCACAAAAGCTGCATCCTATTCACCATCTGCACCAAATCTTGCTAATTGTTCATAGGGGCTGTATTTTCTGAGTCATAGGTCAGGCACTTTAGTTTATGGTATCAGTTGCTGTTTCTAGTACATAATGTACACAGAAGCATCCATTTGGTGTGGGTGTAATGCAGTAGCTGAATGGTTTTTTATTATGTTGGGACTCAAAGTAATCAGGAAAACAACAACAACTTGTTACAATCACTGTAGCAGCTGCTGTATGAGAGCCTATTGGGGCAAGAAAGTGGGCATGTTTTACTCCAATTAGCTACACAGCCATGGTAGCCTGTTTGTTGAAGTAATCTGCCAATCCTATGTCACTCATTAATAATGTCTCTTTTATATGGGGCGATAATTATGATAATTATCGAGAGAGCATAGCGAGCGAAATACTATTAGTGGTGGATAATGCAAAATAGGGTATATGTTCGATGTATGTATATTACACATAATATATATAATATATATATATATAATATATATAATATATATATATATAATATATATATAATATATATATAATATCTATAATAATCTATATATCGATATATACTCTCTCTATATATATATATATATATATAATATATATTATAATTATATATATATATATAATAGGTCACTCTATCAGCAACTTCATGTACAACTGCTATAATAATGGAAATGATTAGGTTTGGCAGGATATAGGCATGACATTGATTTTCTGAATCCAAATAGAATCTCCAGTGTATCAGTAATGCTTAATGAAAGGAATCAGCCAACCCGTGCTATCTACGACACAACATAGTTGTCAATTTCTCTTGAATTAAAGAGAAAATGTAGATTCAAGGAGAGTTTGCCAAGATTTAGTGACAGAACAAAATTCGAGGTTGGATTTTTATACAATAATTAAGGCTGTTTTCTCTTCACTGACACTCAGAAATATGTTTTATTTTATACAGCTCCAACATTACATGCCCTATAATTTGGGTTCCTTCCATAATTACCCAAATTAATATTTGCAGTTTCTATTTCCTAATCACAACACTGATCTCACATGATAGCTACAGTTGTCACGTATATTGCTTAGTCAGAGTCATGATTAAGAAGTATTCTTTATATTATGGTTTAACAATATTCACGACCCATTATTTATATATTATAAAGTTCCATCGGCTCTGAATATAATGTAAATGATAAATATACTAACTAAGGTTTGATTACATAAATGTTTACATATGTGATTATGTCTGCATTTTATTGCAAATTCAGAAGTGCAATGAAATGAGAAATGTAATTAGCTATAGCTTCAGATAGCACAAGTGAATTAGCAGCAGCTTAGAAGAAAACGTTAACTTATGAATTACATAGCATTGTGGGTAAATAAATTTTTTTGTATATAATATGCTACCATTGATTACTTATCTAGAGAATAAGATTACTATGAGAATAAGGGCTAACTTAAATCTTGTGTGTTTTCTTTAATTAATGAATAAATAATATCAGATAAGGTTTATTAATGCTAGATTATCTGAATTATAGTAAGTCTTCATAATTATCATAGTGTTTACTGGACACAACCACAAATTTTTTTTTACTTGTCTTTTTGATAAACCACTATATTTCACAGCATCTGCTGCAGTATAAAAACAGTTCCAATGTCCAGACAGATTCTAATAACTTCCATATAATATTCCATATGTGGAGCCAGTCTGATGATGCTATGGTGACATTGTTCATGGCAACTGCCATTAAAAATATAGGACAAATTTGCAATTTAGTACTCTTCTGTATAAAATATGTCACGCTCCACTCATGGTTGACCTATGCCTAAAATAATTTAGCATAATGATAGCAAGCAGAGCAAATGAAACACTTTCAGATGTAACTTACTAATACTGTGGTCATTGTACATTCATTTGTGATATTTTTCATTCAGCTTCATGTTCTTTTAACAGTTTGATACCTTTGGGCAAATGCATGTCATTGTGATTCAGATTTTTAGCCTAATAATGCCAATTAAAGACAAATACAAACTATAGCTAATGTCTACAACAAAGTAAAGAACATTTTTCTATAATTGTAGATAATATAATGGTTCACTTTGTGGATCAATATTATTAACAACTTCATGCACATCTATAATAATAATAATTAAATTGGTAGGTTTGGCAGGATATAGGCATGACATTGATTTTCTGAAATCCAATTAGAATCTCCAGTGTATCAGTAATGCTAAATTAATGCAATCAGCCATCTTGTAGTGTATACCTCATGCCTGACGTTACCATTGATTGTCATCTAGACAAAACAAAGTTGTCAATATCTCTTGAATTTAAGAGAAAAGTGTTGATTTAGGATTTAGAGTCAGAACTAAATTCAAGGTTTGATTTTTAGTCAATAATTAGGCTATTTACTCTTCACTGATTCACAGAAACATATTATATTTTATACAGCTCCCAACCTTAAATGTTCCATAAATAAGGGTTCCACAAATCATTATAATTATGTGGTTCTATTTCCTAATCACCACTCTAACTTGACATCTAGCTATAGCCAGGTATCACTTAAACTACTTAATCAGAGTCATTACTCAGGAGCATTCCATATACAGTTTAACAATATTCATGACCAAATATTTTTATGAAGTTCCTTAAGGCTCTTAATATGTGTAAATGATGCATATAATAACTGAGGATTGATTACGTATGTTTCCATATGTGAGTATGTCTGCATTTTATTGCAAATTCGTGTGTAAATCTTCTTTGACTCCAGATCTTTTGACCCTGGTGAACATGCATACAACGCATGCATCTACATGTTGTATTTGTATATGGCTTTTGGACATAACATTCTATGTCAGATAGACAGGCTTACATTTTTATAAGGAGCAGTAATACTAACTGATTAAGTGGGAGTTGTTGCGTGTAAGACTGTGATCTTGATGTCATGCCAACGGTGTACAATCTTACATGGGCTTCAAGCTTGTCTCACTCTAATGTATTAGTGGCACTGGGCATGCCTCAGGGACTCAACTACCAATAGTTATCCTGCTAAATTCACAAAAGAATACATTCACACTAAAAACACCACATGTTCAGGCTACGAATGGAAAAATTTATAGTAAATCTGACAACAACAGGAAGTAGCAGTGGCTTAGAATGCTCCACTCTACCTTTTGATTGGGTAGATAAGAACAGGAGCAAGGGCTTTATGTCACAAAAGCAAGCTACCACCAAAGATTAGGAGGCTAGAGATTAATAGCTCAAGTTAAATAATAGAAAAAGTCTAACATTACATCTAATTGTTAGTTTTCTGCAAACATTATTTTACTGAACAGTCTATATAATTGGGACTGATGTTGATTAATATAATTATTGTTCAATTAAAATTGCCAACAAAATTACTGCAGTGTCTGTTATTGCTTTTGTTAACAGCCATATGATTTGAATATAGTTGTAATTAACAATTACCAATTATGATACATTGAAGTCATATTGATGAAGACTGTATAATAGTAAGTAAGTGAATGAATAAATACATAAATTATATATAGTATGTGTGTTGTCATAGATGAATTCATCAATGAAAATTGAAAGATCTGTAATGTGGTTAAATTTATTATAATATGCAGGTGTTATGAACATCTAATTATATATAGGTGACTTGTGAACTCTTAAAGTCTTTATTTACCACTCTCCATCCTTCCTTCCCTTACACTCAGACTATCTATATGACTGTTCGTCCCTCTCTTTGTATGCTTGTCTGTCTGTTTATCTCAGCCATTAATGAAGGTTTAGCTATGTTTTATGCCACCGAGGGTGTTAAGTAAATGATTCATACCCAGCATATGGTGCTTCTTTAAAAAATAGATTTTAACAATAAATTTTAATTTTTTACTTAGTTTATAAAAAAAACAGACACAAGTATAACCACAGTGTTAGCTTATTATACAAAACTAATATTGTTAAATATAGTTACAGTTTGCTCCTTTTGGTTGCTGATGGTATCTACAACAAATTTAATAAAAAAAATTACAAATGAGGTAACTGCTGGCATAGCAATACTATAATCTACTTCAAAAACTATACTCTTATCTACATCTTCAAAAAATTTGTCAAAATACATTAGTTAATACACTTCATGAAAACTTAACTTAAAAAAATTGGGATAGTTGGTTAACTGCACTAAACATGGCATTAGAGAGGATATTTCAATTCATAAGTCTTAATTAGCTCAAGTAAGTAGTGGCTTCTATAATTGAAGAAACTTAAGTTGCCTGCAAGGTTTCCTGCCTTCAAGACTGAGACTGGTAGATAATTGAAGAAAAGACTAACTGGTAACATAAGCAGGTGATGAGAAAATGTGATGATAAAGTGGCATTACAGTACAATCTCATCAACACAACTACCGCAGAGACTGGAAAGGTACCAGAAAAATATGAAAGGAAAAAATTCTTATGGAGAAGAAGAGTCATGTAAAAATCAAGATCATCTTTATTAATTACTTCATTCTTCAATTCTGTCATCACTCAGGTGCATTACATCCCAACTATCAATCAACTTACATAATATTATGTACATCTACAAGCCATATTTTAATTTGTTTTATACAACTAATACTTGCCCTGGGAGCGACTGTGAATAATTCCCTATGCTTTTCCCAGCATAATGCACAAGTAGTTCTCTGATGGTAGCAGTTCAACACTGTTTCTTGGGCTTTTAGTGGCTAAAGTTGGGATTCCAGCACAATCACATGAGAGATTGTAACTTCAGCCTTAAGATGTTTAGACTTAAATGTCTTAATCATAAGTTGTAAAATTTAGCTAGCTAGATACACATGCACACACACAAACATGTAAGCTGATCAATTCTCTGAGTTGTATGAATAAAATATATTAATGTGCAGTGTATATTATATAAAAACATTAACGTTTTGTTAAACATTTTTTGCAAATTAATCCTAGTTCAATTTTAACATGTGCAATATAAATCAGTGGAGTAAGGAAAACATCATACAGTGGTGTAGGAAGTGGGGTCAAGTGCAAGTCTATATGTGAAGCTTGAGCAAGTTGATATGCAACTCGTGCAATGAAACGGTAGATGTTAATGCTGTCTTCATAAAAAAAACTAAACATACAAGCGACACTCACCTCACCAGTACTTGAAATGTGAAACTCCAAGCATCCCAATAAACTGCTGAGAAAAAGTGAATGCAAAAACTATTGTGGGCAGAAATTATTTGCTCACATGAGTATGGCATGACTACAGCGGGCATTGCTAACAATCACTTAGATTTTACTGCCAAAAGTCATGTCACAGATTTATTCATGAGAATACACACACACAGCAACTGTCATCATGAGACTGACTATGCTTTACTGACCCATACTGACCAACCATGCTCAGATCATGTATTATTCATGAATATACACCCTGTAGTCATTACTGACAAACAAGCATATTATATTAATTAAACGTTATCGCAATAAGAGTGCATTTTATAATTAAATTATAATTAACCCACAGTTTGCATGCTCAAGAGGGTTACAGCTGTCAGTAAGTCTGTCAATCAGCAGTCAGTCATTCTATCACACTGATCTTGAAGATGGAACCTCCAGAAGATTGCATCTAAATGTTGCAATGGAAATTTTAAGTCCCTTTAATGGACCAGTATAATTTTTAGTTTCGACTTAATTTTTCATAATCAGTAAAGCGTAGTCAGTATCATGATGACAGTTGCTGTGTGTGTGTATTCTCATGAATAAATCTGTGACGACATGACTGAGGGAACAATAGATGACTGGGCTGGTAAACAGTCATCAGTAGCGACTACGGTGTGTGTTTATTCATGAAAACTGAACTGGGTTGGAGAAAAGTTGTCAAAAAAGTAGTTAGTGAAAAAAAAAATGGACTGATGTAACTAAACAATTAACAATAAAGTGGTAAAAGGGATATTATTGCAAAAGTTAGTACACAAAGTGCCACTGTGTGGCTTTAATGTAATACTTGAATATAATTTTTAGTGATTAGTCATCTCAGCATAAATAATAAAACTTAAATTGACATTTCTACTTTTGCACAAGTCTGCTCCAAGACTACATGTCGCTTGATGTTCAAGGCCAGCAACTCATATGGTCGACAGGTACGTTACTTTGTTAGATGTTTTAGCAACTTATGTAATCGGTGGCACGGGCAAAAAAAAGGGTTGGACCTACCATATAAATGAGCACAAAAATAAATAATCTCAATTGTGTAACTGTTTAAGGGTCTCATCCACTTTGCTTGCGTGCTAATACAATGTACACAGTAAAATAGTTGGTGAGCATGCTTATTATTAGATTAAATTAATAGTGTATCTGGTTCCATACTCTGGTTTGAGATACAAATAAACATACACATATGAATATTGTACACATAAACTGCACACATTATACTTCACATACATTCATCAATATAATAATCAATTCTCTTACCTTAAAGCTAAACCACTTGTAATATACTAAACAGAAGGTAAAGACAGTAGAAAGGATTGTTATGGTGTATATGGGTACCAATATTATAGTTGCTATTTCTACATCACTAAGAGTGAAAACATTATTTGTGCTGTTAATGTAACACTTAGATCCTTGTGGTGATGTCCAATATGTATTTAATTCATACGACGTCGCATATGACAGTGATTGAAACTGAACATAAGTTTCACATTGTACTAGTGTAGAATTCACTACTCCTCCATATAATTCCTTCAATTCCACGGTTAGTATAATATCATTCTGAATTACATATTTTGTTTCACAGAGAATTTGAAGATTAACTGCTATATCAGTTTTATTTGTAAATTTGATTTTTGTTTTCACTAAATAAAATAAAAAAGTCATTAACAACTTTTTACAATAAATGGCAATTAATATTATTAGTAGAAAACAGAAAACAGGTTATTTTGCACAGTGATCAAAAACAACAAATAGAAATAGCTAGTATATATAATATTGTATCAAACGAGTAACTCTTGCATGGTTGTTAAATTATCATACTGTTGCATAGTTCTAATAAGCACCAAAGGTGAGAACAAAAATACACTTAAATAGTTCAGTCATTATAAGGTTTGACCCTAAATAATTGCTACAAAAGGTTTTTTTGATGGATTCTGGAACTGTTCCACATCACATTCAACATACTAAAAGTCTACCAAAATCTGACTAATAGAAATGTGTTATTTAGGTAGTATTTGTCCATACGCTCATTAATATTCATGAGATGCCATTTGCTGGCCTTATCTTCTGTTTTATAGAGACATAATTAAAACCACTGGAGACCTTGGTTCATAAGCTTTAAAATTATATATAAAACATTACTTTTATGAGAAAGTATAGAGGTTTTAGATGGCTAGGCAGCTTACAAGTCAATTAAGTTATATTCCACAAAATTTATTTATTTTTTATCACTTGTACTATCAGATAACAGTCTCCTACTACTACCACATGGCTAATTCTATTGGATATTGAGAAACAATCTGAACCCCAAACCCTACCCACGAATTTTAGAAAGAGTGATTGTTAAAATATTAAAATATCAACTAGGAATTAAATTAACATAGTAACAATACTCATAATAAAAATAGAGCAATGACACAATTATTCTGATTAGCTTACTGTCAATGAAAAACTAGAACATTCAGAGTGTAGCATGCCTATTCTTCTCCCTCAAAAATGCCTAGAATTGCTTGCCACTTCATTTCAAATTTGACATTTATGTACTTGCATTTTTCGATTCATGGTTGTAATTCTAACAGCAGTGACCTTTCTTCTCAAAGTACTGGACAACATATTATTTCTTATCAAATTTAATTAAGCACTTTTCTCAATATTATTTCAAATATTAATCCCGCCCAATGTGTTTTTGTAACTTTGTGTGCAATTTTAAAACTTGAAATTTAATGTTTCGCACTTTCTTCACAATTTATAAGGTACACCACAATGTATATGTAGGTTACACCATGACATGGAGGTTGGAATGGGATTTATACAAGCAAGACCTGAAGGTCCCTGGATAGCGTACATCACATACTGACCTACGAAGGGGTGCAACTGACTTGGCTCTAGGCTATAGGAGACACATAAAATCGTTTTTTCATTGGATGATTCACTTATTCAAGGATAAGTGTCCAGTGGGTCCAGGATAAGTGTCCAGTGGGTCCAGGATAAGTGTCCAGTGGGTCCAGGATAAGTGTCCAGTGGGTCCAGGATAAGTGTCCAGTGGGTCCAGGATAAGTGTCCAGTGGGTCCAGGATAAGTGTCCAGTGGGTCCAGGATAAGTGTCCAGTGGGCCCAGGATCTCACGTCGAGGTCACCAATGTGGCGGTTCTAATCTTTAACTTTTGATACTGGCAAGACTGTTGACTACTTACGTGAATGAGTCTTATATATTGTGTGTGTGACTCTACTAATGGATAGTTCGGAATGTTGTGTTGTATGTTATGGCTATGCTGGAATGACGAGTGGCTGAATATATTTTCCTAGAATTGAACAATTTAATTGGTTTGAATATACCATGGTACTAATTATGATTTTATTGATGGACATTATGCCTCCCCTCACACACACACCCCTCCCCTCCCAAGCGAAAAATCATCTCTGAGTGACATTAACAGAAATGTTTCATCTGACACCAGTGAATAAATATCCTAGCATTGATTGCTTAAGATTTGATTCTGCTCTAGACTGTAGTCTTGCAACATTGTGCGTATTTTTTATTCCGTGTTTATGAGATAAGAGGAAAGTTATATGTATTCTCTCACTTTCACAGGGTTGTTTTTTTAACAATACAGAATAAAAATATTTGGTCATCACTGGGAATCGAACCCAGGACCACTTGCTTAACGCACAAGTGCTCAAAGCAAGCAGTCCTGGGTTCGATTCCTGGTGGCGACCAGATATTTTTAATTCCGTATTGTTTAAAAAGCCTGTGACAGTGAGAAACTACATCTAATGAGTAAAAGAAGGTTGAGAAAGAATTTGTGAAGTAATAAATTAGTGGAGAAAAAAATTCAACGAATAATAAGAATCTTTGAAAAAAGAGAATTTTTGTTGGTCTGTTGAGAGTGAGACTGTAGTATAGCAGTACCCCTTAGAAGTATAAATACAGAATTGCAGTGTTTGTTTGCTGGCTGGTTGTCGTAGCTCAGTGGCAGAGCGCTTGTGCATTATGCAAGCGGTCCTGGGTTCAATTCCCGGTAGTATTGGGCAAGCCATATCTTAAGCAGTTATGTCATGTGCTGTCCTTCTCTACGGCAAATTAGTATTACTTGCACACACATCATTTGTATTGCTCAAAGTTCATATAGCTACTCATTGTGTAATGGGTATTGTTCCTCATACAGAGAAGTACAGTGATTAGAGGAAAATAATTCTGATTTGTGGCTTCCATATTGCTAGGAGAAGACAACAACGTTAAGGACACATCATTGCGGTTGCAGCTGGCGATATTGATAATATATTTATAATTGCACATACCAATGCAGACTACAACAGTCTTTGTTTTTGCTCAGACCCCAAGGGTAAAGATACAAAAGTATAATATCAACTGATGCTTTGTGTTTACAACTGCTCTTTGTCCATGCCTTCATAGGTTGTGACAAAACCTCAATAATTTTTTATGTTGAGTTGGTAAGAAGGCAATATTCCAAAACCTTATCACAAATGATCAAATATTATCACCATGTTCAATCATTTGTTGCACTTATACAACATGCTCATAGAAGGTATCCAGCTCTGCTTAGCTAAGTCATTTGTTACATTGAAACGTCTTCCTCTTACTGCAGCATTCACCTAATTTAACTGCCTTAGAGTCTACTACCAGTTGATAGTATGGGTCGAACAGGAAGTTGGCAGGAATGTCACAAATTGGGGCTGAAGGAAAAAATGACTATTTCCACCTGAGATGTAGTTGTAGGCATTATGTTTACCCTGTCATACTGTCTGTGGTGGCTGTTAGCTGCAAGATCCATACATGTACAACAGTCAGACAAATTGGCGAGGTAACGTGGTATAGGTTTAAAATGGGAGGGAAGAGAAGGCAAAAAGGCGAGCAATTAATTATAGCTAAAAAGCAGGTGGAATCGACAAGAAAAGGTGGGGGCTAGTTTTCAAAAGAAAGGCTAAAGTAGAAATAGTAGACAAAAGTTTCTCAAAGTAGGACAAAAATTCCGAAGCAGGAGAGATAGACAAAGTAAAAGGGGGTTCCATGACTTAAGAAGAAGAGCTGAAGATAGGAGAGGTGGGGTAGAAGAAAAGCTCAGATGGTTCAGAAAAATAGAGAGTAGGAGAGGGAAACTTGTGTTACCTTAACCAATGGTAGATAATGATAACTGAGCAAGAGTGCTACTGCATTCTTACTTTGCAATACATCAAGTGTCACTATGTGGCAGGGTACTTGCTAGTTTATATCAATCAATAAAAGGTTGTAAGCTAAGAAACTTGATGGTACCAGTAATTTCAGGTAAAAGTGAAATAGACTAAAGTTATATCCAGCAAATAACATCTCATGAATATTAATGAGCTTGTGAGCTGATATTACCTAAATAACACAATTCTATTGATCAGATTTTGGTAGACTTTTAGTATGTTGAATGTGATGTGGAAGAGTACCAGAATCCATCAAACAACCTTTTGTAACAATTATTTTAGGGTTAAGATGTTTTTATCCTTAAAATGACTGGACTAAAATTGTCAGTTAAAGTTAACCTAATTTGACTATTAATTGTCAGTAATCCAATATCAAGCTTGACAGGTGCCAAACAGATTCATGTGCATGCACACTAAGGGTTAATAACGAGTATAGATAGCTCCCTTACACTGACTCATAATTTATAAAGAGAGTATTCACCTTAAAAGTATTCAATATTATACCTTACCATTTTCTGAAAAACATTTGCAAACATTTCTGCTGTTTTCACCTATTACAATAAAAGTTGTATGTAATTATGCAGCTTTTATTATTCTATACTCCATTAATGTATAACAAGTACTAAACTAACTTCTCCCATTATAAGAATGCAGGATTAAATGTATCGTAACAACATAGTTTTTAACTCAAATTAGCTTTTTTCTCAAAAAGTTAGCTCTATTCAGATAAAGGAATGGGACCATTTCATGAAAGTCTTACTTTAATGTACTACTACTTTAATATAATATAGATAACGTTTTTTAATTATTACCGATCATAAAATGGTGGAAATATTATCAAGCTCATGGCCAGCTGTATTGAGGATAATAGGGTACCCAGCTGTTAATGATTATCATGGGGCTTGTTATACACTGGTAAAATACAGTGTTCAATTAAATAACACCTCATAAGGTGGTTACCTGGAGGTGTAATCTGAAATTCTATCCTAATATCATTTTAGCCCAGTGACAATATATAATTGACAGCTTAAAGACTCAAATTTGTATACCAAAAATATTTTAGATATGAGGACAATTTAGGGGTCAAATCACAACTCAATTATTCAAGCACTCCATTTTTTGTAACAGCTGATTGTCCACTACTAGGCTGTTAGGTCACATACCCATTATTCCTGACAATTCTGTAGACAAAAGTTCTTTCTGAACCAATACAGTAACCAAAACAATAGTGAATAACATAAACATAGCAAACTTTTGCTCTATAAAATTCTAAGCAATATCAACCTACAAAAAATAACTAGCTTAAGCAGTCACTATGATATGACTGTTCCTTGATGTACAAATTGTAAATTCTTCGGTGACTGTTAATATTATACACAGGGTGAAAAGAGTCCATTAACAACCATAACAAAATCCGTAAACTGGCTTGGTAATTAGAGTAAACAGAAAATTTACACGACTGTAGAGGTTGAAAAACTAGTTATCAACACAATATATACATGCATGCACCTCATAAAATTTGACACTTAAAACTACTACTGCTACTTATGTGGCCATTTTAATTTCATGCATGTTACAATAGCATATTACCAAACTTGTCAGGAGTGAGAGTACTATCACTGCCTGAAAAGTGTCCATTGACAACCAAAACAAAGTCATAAATTAGTGTGGATCTACAATAAAGAAAAATAGAATGTTTGTTTTGTAAGAGAAATAGCACATATATTTGTTGACATTGGGAAAGACTGTTATAATGCTACTAAGTTCTCACTAAACCAGTAAAAGCTACTATAACCACAAAAAATGTCTGAGCGTTTGTAGCAACCCTTCAAGCCATTTTAACAATCTGCTCCATTGCTGTTTAAAATTTGGTAATGAACATTAATAATAATAATTCATATGCTATCCTCTAAGATTATTATTTTAATGTATGAAATTCTACTAAAAATGGTGATCTCGGTATAATGTATAAACACACTTGATGGCAACTGGTCAACAGCATTTTTATAGTTTCTTAATAAGAAATAAACAAACTTCCATGAGTAAAGTGTGCTGTACACACTGAGCAGTTGAAGTAAACCAGGACCCAACATCATATTATTTTGAGTGCACAATGACACTAGAGGCACTTTCACTTTTATAATTGATTTGTTGATGTTTTTCTTAATGAAATCTGAAAATCTCACAGCTCTCAGGTCATTAAAAAAATTGCTTATAATTTATTCCATTCAGATATTATTTTGGTGTGATTACTTAAAGTTTGTGAATTGGATTGACATAAAATTTTTTTTAATGAATGTAAAAATATTGAGGAGCTGCTTAACAAAGTTGAGGTAGAACAGATATGATTAGTTGACAAATCAGTCATTAGAAGAAAAAAAGATAACAGTTAGGCAATCCATGTTTTAGCAATATATATAGACTACAAAAATGGATAAATATTGCAAGTTGTCTACCCTAGCTAGGTTAATAATAGCCTCCAATAGTGTCGCTCAATTTTATAATTGAGTAATTTTTTTGAGCTAGCATAACTTGGTCTTACTAATACATGACAAAAATTTAGTATTGAAATAATATCATTAGCTACTTTATTACTCACGGTCAGCCACAATCAGAACAGGATCCGAAATTCCAACTGAGTTTTGGCTTGTAACACTTATATTAACTGGGTCGCAACTGGAATTTATAAATAGTTTTGTACAAGTTTCATTCAGGCCAGACTTAAGGATTGTAAAATTAGAAACATATCCAGTACTATCAGTGCTCATGATTTGGTAGATTGAAATATTAGAATTTCCATCAAAATTGTCAGTAATACATAACGTGTAAGAATCTTCAATAGATAATAAAAATTCTGGTGGCTCAGGGACTTCTGCAAATCAATATAAACTATTTTTAGAACATATATTAAATGTAATATATTGAAGCATACTAGCTATAATTAATATACAGATTCAGTTTAATGGTGTAAATGTCACATGTTCATGTGAAGATTACATAGATATACAATTAATTGGGTTGCTGTTATGCAGTCTAATAGTACTGCATGTAAGTTGCCCATTCAAAAATGTATGTGAAAGATCACTGTTCAATTGAAATCACCCAAAGAATGTAAAATAGCGCGTAAATAATTAAAATAGCATGGTAACTAAGTGGAAACTAAGTGAAATACTTCGGTAGCTAAGTAAAATAGTACAGGTAAGTGCGCATATGTGCAGCGTTAACCTTGGAAACATACATTTCGAGTAGTTTCTAGTTGGAGACAATGTCATTCTTCATCACAGAAGTTCTACCCGTATTAGATGGAATGTTTTTCAACAGATTAAGTGGAACAGTACGTTGAAAGCAAAGTTCCAGCGGAAACTACTCCTGAGAAAGGGAGCTAGTGAGTGAACGATACAGTGTAGCTACAATTGCAAATGACTTTTTAAAAAGCTGGCCTACTATTAGCGAGTGATAGCACGGGTAACCTGTGCTATTAGGGATCAATAGCACTCATAAGCAATTGAAATAGCACGAGGTAAAGCCTCATGCTATTTCAATCCCGTTACTCATGCTATTAATCCTGGCATGGTTACAATGCTATTACTCATACAAATATAATAACACACAATAAACAAGGTGATTGGTATAATTGGGTAGAACTTAAAACTCAATAAGGTACAACATTGAATTTGAAATAGACCATTTACACTGCATAATAATAATAATAATAATAATAATAATATACATAATAAGTTCTATAATTTAATCAATTGTAATAATATGAAAATTTCTAATCCAGGGCTCTTTTAATAATGATTTATAATTTCTCCTATGAAATGTCTAGTGTGACAACCTTTAATGTAGAAGAAGGTATTACTTGAATAGAAATATTCCTTTTCATAGTCATGACAGCAGCACCAAGTGATTGCTATGATAAAGGCCTAAAGGCCTGAATTTTTGTATTGCTTAAAAAAGCATAGCGAACTCAACAGCACTTTTTCTGTTTGTCGTCGAAAGGGTAGGTCAAGTTAGAATATTTCAATTTCAGCAACAAAGGTGCAAACCCTCAGCTAGCTAATCTCAGACAAAAAAAAATTAAGTATAGGCTATTCTAAGGTATCCATAAAGCTCGAACAATGAAAATGGTACATTTCACGCTATGATATATATATATATATATATATATATATATATATATATATATTTAACGATAAATACCACTTCCAGCATTCAGTCAACTGAAATATTTGCTCACATGATTCCAATGTATGATGCTGAAAGATGTCATGATACAGGTTTAACAAATATCACAAGAGCATATGGACATGCAAGTGCCAACTCTGTGAACTAGCTACTATTTACAAACCAAATTATAATGCCTATGTCATGTGTATATCAATACCATATAGTCTGTTGAGTAAATAACACATAAAATTTAACTTAAGTTTATAACTAATACCAGAAAATGATTCTACACTTACAGACCAGGAACTCGTTACTGAATGGTCAACAGATTCATTACTTTGTTATTAAATCAAGACCCTATACCAACTTTTGCAGTGGGTGACGTGGATGACAAAAGGGGTTGCACATACCATATGAATAAATAAACATCACAGAATTTCAATTGTATGGCCACTATAAATGTCTCCCTCATACACCAATTATCACAAAAGAAGTTCTGTTGAAAAATCTACCCTTTGCTGTCATGGAAGGTTTATTATTACCACTGCATAAAAATATTTTGTATCTACATCTAATTTTGTTTTTCAAACACAACATAAAAATGGCCAAAAAATTTAACACATACATAAAATTAATAATCCTAATTATATAACTTATTCAGAACAAACTAGTGAATATTTAAATATCAATGCAAAACTTTAATGTGTCTTGGTAACCTGCTTTGTACCACTTGTTGTACAGAATGTCTATACACAACAAACTTCAAGTGAGACTAGAAAAACCAGATCATGGTACAAATATTTTAATATTAGCTAAACTAAATTAGGCAGCTATTACAAAATGTATATTTTCTTCCTATTTTTCAATTAAAAGACATCTATTCTAATAAAATAATACATATTAGTCTTGTTTTAAGTTTTTACACTTGAAGTATGAGAAAAATCAATTTTTTTAGCATTGGTCAAAAAAAACAACAACAAACAACAAACTGCACTTATCCATATCCGATACAGGTCTGTTTCAGCTAATGTAGAGTCCAGTATAACTGATTCATCATGTACAAATCTTCACAATTATTTTTTCTAAAGCTGTATCATACACCAGGTTTCCTTCACAGAGAAACTCCCTCTACATTTGTTAATTGGATTCAGTAGGCATAAATATCTTCTACACCTTCTTGTCCACTAGGATCACAATCTATAATTTCGAAGTTGCTGATAATCTGAGCCTACTACCTCAACATTTTACCACCAACTCACCATTTGAAAGTAAAGCAAAACTCTACCCCAAATGTTTGCAAGGAGTTTGAACTTCAAATACTAGCTTCAAATACTAACTTTCCGAAGCCATTACTATAACCCTTCCTATGGCAGTTGCGGTGGTGAATGGGTTATTGTATTAATGTACATGTAGCACTTAAAAAGCATATTTTGATACAATTGGCTTGATATTCACTTCACTTTCTTTCATAAGATTAAAAAAAAAGGAAAATTCTACAATATTCCAGTGAGATTCTTTATATCCTGTGACCTCAGAATTCAATGAGTTAAGCTAAAATATCGAGAGGAAAAAACACACTCCATCTACTATAGAGACTCTATTTTTATATATTCAAGAACAATGTTGATTATCTATCCAACACAGTAATTAACTGAACATGAAAACAGACCACAAAATTTTATGATGTTTATTTTGATCGCATATTTTGCTGCAAAAATGACTACTTTCAAATTTTGTGCAGAAGCAATGGCTAAACGATGTAAAATAAAAAAAAAAAAGTTCGAGCTAAGTAAATATCTTATTTTAAAAAGCATTGAAGCATATCTCTTGTTACTTTTAATACTGATTGTCACACAATGCACTATTTTTTTGTATGAGTCATAAGTTGTTACAAATTATTATTGAAAACTATATAACTTGGGTCATGCATGCAATAGTCACAGTGAAATTTGAAAGGTAAGCCTAAAAATGTATATTATTTTTAAGACACTAAAACTGCCTGAGATACAAAAATATCATATTCCCCTAACAATGTTTCGCATAACTTTGCTTTCTACCTGAATAATTTTGTTACAACATTCTTACTTCTTTGGGGAACATATGTAAAGAAAAGGCTACCAAACCTCTTAGTTTTTTAATTAATTCTCTCTAGAAACTGATACTACACAGTTATATATCACAATAATAATATTTTATTATAATGATGCTTTACCTGCTATAAGCACAATATAAAATTCAAGTACGTGTTGGGTTATATGTGGAAAATCAGGTGTTACTGATGTGTTTCTGTGAAGTTCAGATACTAAACTTATAACAGTATTGTTTGCTACATTACTGAAACAGAGTTGAGTATCTTTTTCTTTGTTATAATATGCTGCATTGAAATTTCCACTCATTGAGCAGATGCATCGTGATAACCTAAACCATACACTACAGTAGCAACCTCCATCCTCTGATGTTTGCCAGATTAAAGCGAAGTTTCTTCTAGATGGCTTTATGCAAATATCTTCTCCAGATAAGGCAATCAATTTCATAGTTGTTACTGTAACATAATAAAGAAATACACACACTTCAACTAATTAGGATTATGCCATGTAAGAAAAATAATAAAACATACAAACATATAATACAGAATGTGTGTCTGGAATCAGGTAGAGAAGAACTCCAGAGCCTAGGAAGGTAGTTCTAAGAAGCCTGGTGATAGTTATCCTAAGAACCAGGTATGCTGCCACCAGGGAAAAGGTGATACGAGTGTGTGTAGCAGCCCCAGTTGTGCCGAATGATTTAGTTATTTTATAAAAGTTCAGCATAAAACATACATACATCCAGACAGGTAGCCAAATCCAACAAAAATGACAAAGCTACAGCGTATATACATGTATGATATGACAAATTATTATTTTATTATTTAACATTATGTTTTTATGTAAGTAGGCATAACAAATACACAATTATTTGTGAGTTACATTTTAACTAGCATAAGAACTATTAAAATGACTAATGTGTTATTCAGAGTTCTCTTTTATATTATAAACTGATAACTCCATCAGTAACTTAAATCATTACATAAAGACAAGTAGATAAAACAATAGCTTAGCTTACGTATTAATGATGTAATAATATTGACTTTTATGTAAAATTTTGTCAGCATAAAAATTGTAAATAAAAAAAATTATAATGAATAAGAAAGTTTATCTAGTTCAAAATGTATGCCACATCAATCTCACAATAGATCAATCTTTTCTTTGTCAATTGACCCATCATCCCACTATATCAATGACTTAGGTATGATTATAATAAAAGTAAGAATAAATTAATAATTAGCTTTCTTATGTATTTAAAAATATAATATTTTTCCATGCCAACTCACCATTACTAGGAATTAACAGTGATGCTTCACTGACTGCACAATAGCTCGAATTGGAGTATGCTTGGATATATATTTCATTAGAAATAAGATGTGAAGGTGATAATACTTCTCTAGGTATGGTTACATATGTGCTGTTTCCAATATTACTTCTGCTAATGCTATTATTAATAGCAACTACCATAACAACTTCATAATAATCTGGATCACATTCTGGAGGTGCTGTCCAAATAATTTTTGCATAAGTGTCATTAAGAATAAACTTGTAAACAATGAAGTTAAATTCCGAAACACGATTTGCGCTTACTCCAATATCAAATGTTGAAGACAATAAAACTGAAACTAAAAATTTCTGAACTGAAACTAAAATATCGCAATGAGTTAGTAAAACCATTATACTATTATATTATTGTATTTTTTCTCTTTCACAGGCTTTTTTTAAACAATAATAATTAATAATTGCTTCTGTTACTATGATCGAACCCAGGACAGCGTGAAAAATGCAAAGCAGATTGCCATCATACTATTGCATTTAAAGTAAATTTTACTCCTATTATGCTCAGATTTTCAACTGTAATAGTTAATTTTCAGCTAGCAACTATTTAACACAAAGTCTATCCATTTCAAAACAGAATTAAAGTAGAGGACAAATTAAAGTATATAACTTATTAACTTAACCGTTATAATAGTCATTAAAGAAAGGAAACAAAATTAAAACGTTCATGCCGTTCCCAGCATACCAATTTTTTTTTAATATTAAGTTTTAGGTGACTCATTATTTGACAAACCAATGCTCCACATAGTGCACCTTATATTAATTACGGCCATGAAATTATACATCTAATAAAAAGAAGCCTTGTATTTTTCGTATATTGCTCTTGTTACAATTCATAAACAAAGTAGGTCAATTTACCATAAAAATAAAACATGGAAACTATAATAGCCTGCACTGTCAATGTTACTAAAATGACAGCAACAGTCTTGTGGTAATGCATGTGTATTAATGCTCGTATCTAATTGTTCATAACAACACCTGATAGTATCTCTATTTGTGCTTGCTTACTAAACCAGTATCCATTGTTGACTTGTATTTGTATACTATTCATAGTGTCTCACTAACACTCTCCTATTAAATTTTCTGTGGATATTTAGTTATCATTTTATCAATTCCGAAATCTCCAATATTTTATTTTATAGCATAGTAGCTATATTAATTTATAGCATTGTATATAAAATGACTTACGTAAAATGAGACTAATCCTGATCATATTCAGTATATTATTTGTAAATAGAGATCTAAAAAATATATTATATAATATCAATGCCTGTAAAAGTATAGTATTATGAAATAATCTGATTATCCTATTAAACAAATGGAATTCAACTGAAATTGTAAGAAATATTGTTCAGTTCAAACAATAGTGTCTAGCTTACCCTATACCTA
>WLWD01004425.1_pt1 | contig 30354 bp, 24 predicted proteins | sample 6712731 | NCBI WGS metagenome assembly WLWD01 (sample SAMN12718690, study PRJNA576275) | sponge metagenome | isolation source: marine sponge | host: Mycale hentscheli | place: New Zealand: South Island, Marlborough, Capsize Point | collected 2014-11-01
CATAGGGGGATGGGGGTGTGTATGTGTATGGGGGAGGGGGGGAGGGGGGAAGGATTGCAGCTCCTTTTTTACTATTATTTGCTTTAAAAAATCTGGAAATACAGCTCATGCTTACGGAATATTCTTGACAAAATGTTTGGAGGAAATTGTTAAATCCTAAGCACGCAATCACCACTTTTTCCTGAACATTTCAACCCTGAACTCTCAGCAAATGCTTTAAAATCCATTAGTGTGGTATTTTTCATTTACTGAGTAGCTTAGCTTTCATTTGTTAAGCTTTCTACAGTTTTAATTCTCATGTTGTCTTCTAACAGGCTACTCCTCAGTTCTATACCTCCAGAGCCCATAGCTTGATCATCCCACCTCAATACTCCCAAGTCAGTCACTACCTCTTGACTACAAGAAGTCCTTAGTCCCTGTAGAGCTTGGTCACCCCTTCGGTCTCTGCTCTGGAATTCTCACTGGTCAATCCTCGCACCTCGATCGCGATCGTCGGCAATCTCAACACCTCAAACACAGTCTAATAAAGCAGTGGCTGAGAGTTCTGTGTGGAAATATTCAGAAGAAATTGGTGATCTTTGTGCTTAGGATTTAAGTTTAACGGTTTCCTTACATAGAATTTGTCCACAATCGTGTTCCGTACATGGTAAGTTCCTAGCGATTACAATAATTGGAATTGTCCAGAGTAAACTTTAGCTAAACTCTTCACTGAATACATAATTGTTTTTAAATTCTTCACTGTTGATCTGTGTTACTTTGCTTAATGTAGTGTATTAATGCCATATTATCAACTATATTTACTGATGAAAATGTTAGTAATTATACACATTAGTTAAGTATTACTCATAAATATTTTAGTCCCATTAGGATGTGTACCTCTTTAGTTCATTCTTCTTTGAAAGATAGGGAATGCCTCATTTTAATTTTACAGTTGCTAACTCAAAAAGGTAAGAACATGTCGTGCCTATCTTCCATTCAGGCAGGATGTGCTTCTGCAAAAATCTATGTAGCTTCTATTGTATTACAAAGAGGCCATTAGACAGATGCCATTAGTTAGATTTTAGATGAAAAACTAGAAAACAGTTTAATTATTATTTTTTGCATAGGTTGTTGAAGTCCACAAACACGGACTTTTTTTAATAGGCTTGACTCCTTCCATATTCAGCAAGTTTCATTGGAAAGAAATTATATGCTTTAATAACTTTCATTGCGTAAGCATGAAAATGTGCACATAGTTAATTTTATGTTTTAGCCATTTTTTTTTATTTTTGCTTAGCAATATTAGCCAACTTATTACACCTAATAATTTTTAATGAAAATGCCAACAAAATTTAGAGCACTTCTATCACATATTGACTGCACAAATTTGAAATCATTCTTTATAAATTATGATGGGTCTTGTTTAGAGGTGCATTAATGTTGAATAGAGGGGCTGGGGGTTGAATGAATCAACTCAACAGAATCCATTATAACAATGTATTTAAATTTTTACATGTAGCTACATTTAAAATAAAATTTAAGTCATTGCTGTGACAATGTCATTGCAGTAAAACATTGTTAGCTAAGCAGAATTATGAAGTGAGTACGTAATGAAATATTAGTTCACAGTGCTTCCTCTGCCAGACATCTTCATGAACAAGAACCTTTTTTGTAAAGCAGAGCTGAATACACAAGCTTGTCTTGGGAGATTGATCAATGAACACAATCCTCTAGATATTTGTCGACTTTATGACAAAGGAAGTTGGGTTCCTATGGGGAAAATGATGAAATAGGTTTGTTTGAAAAACTACAAGAAGCAGTTGACATGCACAAAAAGGATGGAATGGGCAAAGTAGTGCTACAATGGTATGATGGTGAACAGGATCAAGTTTTTAGTGATAACTGTGACAAAAAAAAAAAAAGGAGAATAAGGATTGTAATGTAGATTAAACTCGAATGATTTTAGCATAATATTGCTCACCAATAATGAGATGAGCACATGAACATATACAGCAATCTCAAGATGTATTTGTAGATGCAATGTAGTCTTTTGACTGTGGCAAAATAGTTCTTTTTTCTCTCTCAGCATTTATACGAGCAGAAGCAGTGCCATTTGGGGTTATTGTGAGCAAGAAGAAATGATCACTACTGGTTTAAAGTATCTTATCTCTATTTCGCCCAACAATACTTATCTTTGAAGGAGGTTCACAGTTTGGTCCATTACTAGTAATGATTGGTGATAGTTCTGCTGAATGAAATCCACTCAATGCTGTTTGGAATTCCATCACTGTTTGATGTGTACCCTCCACTTCCTTCAGATTCGCTGGATATGGCTTAATGATGCCAGTAATGGAGTTCTTCTCAATGAGCACATAATTATTTTACTCAAGAATTGAAATTTAAAGATTTAGTGTATGCTGAAAATGAAGAACAACTTAAAGATATTTACTTTTCATTATAAAAATTTCCAATTGTGCTAAAATATTCACAATTTTTGTCCCACCTAAATTTATGTGACCTCACTGAAAGAGTAGGCACACTGCTATCAAAAGTGGTTAATCACACCAACAATTACTCCACAGTTGGAATGAAAATTTTGAAGGAACTAATATTTAGTCGAGTGAAGGCATACAATATGGTACAAATTTTCCACTGTCTGTCAGAAACACTTGAAAGCTATTATTGTCGTAAACTACTGAGTGCTTCAAACACTGACTGGAAATTCCTGGGTTTATATAAGCTGCTAAGATTTCCAAAACAGATCATTAGAATGTCTTATTGCCATTGATATGACTGCTGGTGAGTGTACTACACAAGGCAGTGATGGCTCACCATGTTCACACCAGGCTGCAGTTCAATTCACTATGATAGTGCATCAATTAACTGTATTCCAACAATTTGTCCTAAAGTTCGTCAGATGTATGCTCAGATTGCATTAGGTGATAAAGCATCAGCTATAATTTTCTTCTATGGGAATTTGCATAGCAATATTTCAAGTTATAGAGACAGATATAAGTTTCATGCGTATTTCACATTATTATCATTTGATTTAATCCAAGCAGGAGCCAGTGATGATGTTGCTAGTGAACATAACTGAGTCCCAAGCAGAAGACTATAGACAGAGAGTTAAAATGCATGCTCACAATGCTGTTATATTGAAAAAGATTTGAAGAATAAATTAGAGGAAGCAACTAATGAACAAATCCTATTTGGTGTTGAAAAGTTTGTCACTCTCATTACAGCAAGTTAAAGTAGTAGTATACCACTGTTGACTTCATCTCTGCATCATTTTAGTTAGACTTTTGGTGATACCATTAGTCGTAATAAAGGAGGTCATTTGCGCTATGGCAGAAGATAGCAGTGCAAAACTGCACCAGGAAGAAGAAAAGGAAAGTCAAGAGGAAAATCTAGACCAACACCTGGGAAGACAGTAAACACAGCAATTGTTAGGGTCAAGAAGGTGACACTACCAGATATCATTCAACAAGAAAAATGCCAAAAGGACAACAGCCACACTCCCATAATGCAAATAATAACTAAAAGACACCGGAATGCTGGTAAATGGTAGGGCAGCATTATTGTCATACTGTAGCTGGGTCTTTTGGTGGTACAAGCATTTTTATAGCTGAACATTTAATTTCATATTTTGCAAACTTGATAATACTACTTGTACCATTATAAATTAAAATGGATTTCTATGTACCACGTAAAATAATAATATAAGTAAAGGGGTCGGCGACGCCAAATAGTTAGACATGATAGAACTTGTTGATTCATTAAAAACGTCTGAACTGTAGTAAATATTGATATGTGTCAATGAATATCCATAAGCGAAGCATTTTTTTGTATGGTGTAGCAATAGTGGGAATTCCGTTCTGTCCGTTGTCCGGAACTCGGAAGGTCCGCATCTCGGAAGCTCTTAATATAGCTACAACTTTCAATAGGAAATCCATCCGTAGTTTTGTGTTTGTCCGCTGTATCGTGTTTGTCCGCTGTATCGTGGTTGTCCGTTTTTAGGAAGGTCCGTTGAACGAGGTCCGACTGTACCAATAAGCTCTATCAAATAGGTAACCCAGAAACGTCAAGGCGACTCTCCACTTCGGCCAATTATCTGAAGGGCATTTAATCTAAGCTTTCTGGAGGGCGCAATGGCAAAGAATATATCCCACCACTGCCACCATGTACAATTATCAATGTGTTACCAGAATGAATCAGATTCAACAAAGTCAATAGACTGAATATAAAATGATAAAAGGAAGTGAAATAAAACCACACCGGAAATGACAAGTTAAGAGTACATTTAGTCACATCAGCAATATTACCATTTGGCAACTCAGGCGTCAAGTGCTATGGGACCTTTACCCTCTTGTGGTAAGCATTTAAGCAAGCTATTGATGTTTTGCATGCTTCTGTATTTTCCTCAATATAAGTATATGAAATTCATATTGCACACAGAGCTTGCTTAATTGAAGTAAAACATTATTCAATGGTTACAGTAGTCTCATAAAATACTAAAAAATAAAATAGCTAAACAAACAAAAAAACAGCTATCTAAATTCTGTGATTATTATAATGAGATTCATTTATTTAATACATAGTTTTATTATAAGAACATCTTGTGCATCTTTCCAATCTACTTTCATGACAAGAAGGTTTTCATAAGTAGGTAATGGGTCTTCTTCTCTCCATTTTCTCAAAAGTCTTTGCCTAAAAACATACAATCCAAATAAACCTTTCTTCTAGTTATATGTTAATATGTTAATCTTAACCTTTGTCCAACGGGATTATCCCGGTCAGGCCCTCGAGTGATGTTTTCCATATCAGAATAATCCAATTTAAACAAATGATATTATTAGTTTGTTCAGTACATAGAAATCTTTTCTGCAACCTTATTAAGATGTTCTTCTTTTTCCGGAAAATCTTTCGTCAAAATGTCAGGGTTAGAATCCAGAATTTTCTTCTTGGCCTTTCTAAACTTCTATAATAACAACAACAACAAATAATAAATAAATGAAGATAATGTGTTATATTCATGTCAAGTAAATTTGTTTCTTATTCATGTGTAACAACTGAGCAAATACACTGATTACAGTGAGTAAATTTCAAGAAAATTTCATAATTTATTCTCTTTGATTTAACCTCTTCATTGCTATAGCCTGATATATGTGGTTTGGGGTCATGACCTTTTATAGAAATCAAGAATTTTTTGATTGACAAAGATGGTTACTAGAATGACTCATTGTACTTTGCATAGCTGTATTAGTACTAAATTAAATTAACCCTGTGTTTCCCGTGGTAGCAAACCATTGGATGCTATGGAAACTCTACAATGTAATCACTGTTTGCTAGGTATTTGTGCATAGTTTTTTTGTTATAGCCATTTATGGGGCACAGGGTTGGGCATTATTGCCTCTGGCAACTCAGTGGTAAAAGAAGTATAATGACTACTTAAATACAGCTAACTATTATTAGTCATTTCTTTTCGTTCAGTGAACATTCATGTAGAGTAGCCACATCATGCCAAATAGTGGTAACAGAAGGTCATACCAGATAACTTAGCACAAAATCTAGTCTGAACCAGCAAGTGTTTCTTATAATTAGTCACGAAACGTTTTTAAACCATACTTAACATAAGTGCAATTGATATTGTAATAATAGAAAACTGGTGCACAAGTGCAGTTGAATTATTATTCTATAAAATTAGTGGTATGGATAGACAAAAATTATTGCTCCAAGTATTTTAGGTTGTTATGATCAAGGCCATATATACTATATAGGGAATACTTGAGAATTACTAAGGTCAATACAATTGCACAAAAAGTAAATACATTGCAACTAGTGCTTAAAAAAGGAAACCTCTAACCTGCTGCTAAAGTGAGATCATCAATTACTTATAAATTACATTTCTATGCAAGTTGTACCTCAATGTGTCTTGCTTCCACAAGAGAGTCAGGAATACCCACTTCTAGCTCCTTTTCTTTCTTTTCCGAATAGCAACATCACAAGGAAAATATTTTAAATAAACTAGATGATACAAAAAAGTTATTGTATGTGACCAATGAGAAAATTGGCCTAAACACAGCTTCTAATGTTGTTGTTATTTACCTATCAGAGTTTGTACACGACTTGGAAATGGCTTCTTCTACATTTGGAAGCTGTAACACAAGCCGACTCACTACAATAATTCATCATTTTTGTTTGCTGTTTCAATAAAACGACATGTAAAGGAGTTGCTAAGTAAGGGGCATGCCTTATTTTCAGTATACTAGTGCTGCTTGTCTCTGTGACACTATAAACAAATCTGGTTGCTGCCGGATTGAAATATGTTATCTGGGCTCTATTTAGGCCTCTTCAAGAACCTGTTGTTGTTTTTTCCAGTGAGAATTGAGTGACTATGTGAATTATTGTTTTGTTTTTTAAACCTAAAAGTCGTAACGAGTGGTTACCATGGAATTGAAATCCTTTTCCATGTATATGTAATTTAAACAATTGACCGTGTTTTAGAGCCTAAAGGTTAAAATTTAACATTAATCGTACAACAATACTGTAAAACACACTGGGGAGGCTCACTCACCACTTGTGCTCAAGCACACCACTAATTACGGTATAGGGGTGGCTATCACTAGCCTGTAACAACACACATATGTATACTACATATAAGCTTAGACAACTAGTACACAACCACAGAAGATCAGCAGTTTATCAGCTAGCTACTTAACTAATAAAGAACCCAAGGAGCAATTCCTCAGCGCTACTATACTCTAACTAGCTATTACGAAATAGTCTAAAAACAATAATTTATTAGCTTTCTAATGAGGCAATAATAAAGCTAGAGCAATGCAAATTAAAAGCTATTTTCACAAGAGAAGAAGGTAAACAGGCCAGAGACACTCACGGATATATATATTTTCAACGCGAAACTTCACTTCCAGCAACTCTTGTCTAGATTCTATCGGCATAATGCAAGCTGTTGTGGGCCCCAAGAAATTGTTTACTTACGTGATCATGACACGATAACGAGGGGCATTACCCACAGAAGCTAGTACCTACGTATAGTTGAAAGCTTCACATTATTAAAAAATCAGCCTGAAATTCAAAATGTAGCACAATGGAAGGTCCTACATCATCATTCTGAATAAGTTAATACCTAAATCACTCGTCAATTGTCAGCAATATCCAAAATCAGAGTGTGACAGAAAGATAGGCAGAGAGACAGACAGACACACTGACAAACAAACAGACATGACGACTACTATAACCATCGTACGCATGCACGCTAAGGTTTAATTACCTACCACAGAGCAGCTTCAGTAGACCAGTATATGCAATGGTGGTCTACTGTACTAACACTGGATTCTCATCATCACATGATAAAACATGCCGTATGAAATATGTCATCAGAGTTAATACATAACTGCACTCAAATGGTCGATCAAGTGTGAGCTTAAAATAACTTCCATAACATTATATAAAGGTCACAGAATTGATAAACAAGTCTGTCTGACTAGTCTTGACTAAAGTATCTCGGAAGATACGACAAAATATAATCCTTATTGGGGTCACTTCTCATAGCTATTATTTCAAAAATTTACCTAAATTTACTGAGTCATGCTTTCTCGTGCTCCTTTGCCTCTCTCAAACCCATTATACTTAGCTACAACCTCACTTATACCCATTATAGTTAGCCACTACCTCACTTATACCCATTATAGATAGCTACAACCTCACTTACACCCATTAGTTAGCTACAACCCTTATACCCATTATAATTAGCTACAACCTCACTTATACCTATTATAATTAGCTACAACCTCACTTATACCCATTTTACTTAGCTACAACCTCACTTATACCCATTATAGTTAGCTACAACCTCACTTATACCCATTATACTTAGCTACAACCTCACTTATACCCATTATAGTTAGCTACAACCTCACTTATACCCATTATAATTAGCTACAACCTCACTTATACCCATTATAGTTAGCTACAACCTCACTTATACCCATTATAATTAGCTACAACCTCACTTATACCTATTATAATTAGCTACAACCTCACTTATACCCATTATACATAGCTACAACCTCACTTATACCCATTATAGTTAGCTACAACCTCACTTATACCCATTATAGTTAGCTACAACCTCACTTATACCCATTATAATTAGCTACAACCTCACTTATACCCATTATAGTTAGCCACTACCTCACTTATACCCATTATAGTTAGCCACTACCTCACTTATACCCATTATGGTTAGATACAGTAGATGAAGACTCTATCCCAACTCAGTTCAGTGGCCCAATGGAGAGTTTAAGGATCAAAGACTAAATGATTCTGTGATTCCACCCATGGAAATGAGCAGTTATGGCTGACACAGTATCTGAATTTTCTTCAGCTGAAATTCTTTCAAAGTTTACAGAAGAGTAGGTGAAAAGTTTGGATTGACAATTTTTTTCTGCCATAATCTTGTCAATCATTTTCAACACAAAAAATACTGAGGCCACTGAAGTGGCTGCTGCAATAATCCATAAATCGGACAGATCTGTTCGACATTGGAGGGCTAATCTTATTTCTAGTAATAGAGTAATATCTGAGCTAAACAGGGTATGTATTGTAGAACTAGAGTATAATGGAAGAATAATCAACTTAATAAGAAGGCCGTTGAATATGCTTGACTTTCAACGAACAAAAGATCTACAAACATGACAGCATTACATTTTTGCAAGTGAGTAATAAAATTACTATCCAACTTTACACTGCAGTGCCAGTCAAGGCTGCATGCAGGTGGCTTCATCGATTGGGGCTTGATATTATTACGCCACAGAAAGTGTTGTGGACCGCCATAAAAGGGAAGATACAGTTGAACAAAAAACATTAAAAAAAAATTGGCTTCCTACCTTCCAGTAAAACCCCCACTGAAGATTAATTGAGTGTTTTATAATCTGACATTAACATTTTAATCCTGGAAGCATGCAAAAAGAAAACTGATTTTTTTGATGAAATACTTTTTCTGCCAATGAAGACCAAAATATGATGAGGTGAATTATCGAGCTAATGATGATCAAGCCAAAATTGAAGGTGCTGTAATAATGGTATCTGATTTCATTGAGCAACATCAGGGATTTAGGATTGAGTAATAATGAGTTTGAAATGGGTAAAAGCTAAAATCTAAATATTAAGATATTTAAAAGGGTCACTGCAAGTTCACATTGCCATAATATACCATTAGCATATGACTGTACCTTTAGAATATATTTAGAATCATTTTGGAAAGGTTAATTAGGCACTATACATATCTTACTTGGATGGGCTGAAGCCAAATGTACAAATGGTTACCTGCTGAGGTGCAGGGCACACGAAGATACACTTATTAGGAATATGCATAGTTACCGTTGGCTTTTACTTATAAAGTTGTGTGTGGCGGAAATTTGCAGTCGCGAGTGGTAGCCAGGCACTTTGCCCAGCCACGCCTCTCCGAGGTCTTGCTGGGGGCCTGCGCGCCTCGGCCATGCCCAAGGCACGCCCTTTGTGCAGCTGTCTCTTATCATTCCCTCTTTACTGTGTCAGCTGCACATACCCCCCCACACGCAACTACAAATTGTCACAGGTAGCCCTACGCCAACCTAGGGTACCCTGAGAAACAGCTCCCTCACTCTAAAACTCAATCCCCCTTCACTACAAATGGGGTGTGGTGGGTGGGAGCTTCTCTGTTGCGGGCCCCAGGACCATTCCTGGCGCTCGCTCTGACAGCTCTTTCATTGCTCATTTCTTATTGATTCCAATTGATGCTCATTACACGAGGCCGGGCCCCTCTTATACCGCGTCACGTGCCGGCCTCGCCCACGGCCGTTTGGCCCTTCCCCTTTAACCGCCGGTAACCTCGGTACGCTGCGCTACACCTGCCGTTACCTGCTGAGGTGCAGGGCACACGAAGATACACTTATCAAGAATATGCATAGTTACCGTTGGCTTTTACTCATAAAGTTGTGTGTGGCGGACATTTGCAGTCGCGAGTGGTAGCCAGGCACTTTGCCCAGCCACGCCTCTCCGAGGTCTTGCTGGGGGCCTGCGCGCCTCGGCCATGCCCGAGACACGCCCTTTGTGCAGCTGTCTCTTATCATTCCCTCTTTACTGTGTCAGCTGCACATACCCCCACAAAAAACCCGCCAACAAGACCCCTCGGAGAGCCCCGACTGCTCCGACCCGCACACACGCCCACCGGCCCACTAGGACTGACTGCCTCCCACCCTCGTCCACACATACCAAACTAGACAAGAGAATCAATGGCAATAAACACTACGAATATAGTGGAACAGTAACAGACAATGTCAATAGGTCCACTTGGTCCGGCTGCTCTCCGCCGACCCGAACCTCTCAGTCCATTTCTTTGCCGAGGAGGCCTGTTTCCCTCCTTCATCCCGAATGTATCCCCGGTATTCCCTACTCCTCCACCGGCCCAGAGCTTTAACATCGTCCTCCGAGGCTCCCCCCGCCGACGCCGCCGTAGCGGCGCCAATGCGGAAGCTGTGGCCCGAAATGTTCACCTCGGGTAGTCCCTTCTCGACCAGTGCCCTCCTGACTTCGGCCACGAAGTCCCTCCTGGTGAGACCAGAGCCATTACCGTCCTTGAAGAAGGGTCCCGAACCCGCTCCTCTGTCCACCATGAACCTCAGCACGGCCTTGACTGGACACAAGGCGGTGTCTGTCCGATGTAGCGTCACCCAGGCGCCTTCCCTCAGCCTGTCCGTCTTGGACTCCTTTATCCTGACCCTGATCCAACGGGAACTCCTGTCACTGTCCAACTGTACGTCCTCCCACGACAAGTGAGCTCCCCGGTCGAACACCCCGGATTCCGGAGCCAGTGCCTCGCCTGCCCTGAGGCAGCCGAAAAAACACATGCAGGCAGCTGCCCACAGCATTGTTCCTCTTTGTCCCTTGGACGTCCAGACGTCTAGCATCGCTCTCATGTGGATCTCTCTCACCGGCTCCCTCGCGTGGCCCCTGTTGCCCCCCACGGCCTCCAGCCGAGCCAGACCCTTCTTCAACTGGGTCAGCCTGTCCATCTCACTCCAGTCCGGTGCCCTCATGCCAGCCTTGATCTGGGCCATGCGGAGACCTGCCAGGTGATACTTCACTGTTCCCTTTTTCATCCCTTGCTTGGCTAACAGTGCCACGTAAGCAAGTGCCTTGTCCTCCGTCACCGGCAGCGGCTCCTCCCCCAGATCCTTGCACCAGGCCGAGTACTTACCCCACGCCGAGGCGTACCGCCTCAGCGTGAGGGGCGCTATCGATGCGTCGATAGCAGCCTCCACAACTTGCTCCACTCCTGCTCTGACCACGATTGATTCGCCCTGGACAGCACCTCCAGGAGCTCCCTCGGTACCTCCACCGGCTCCGACCTCCGTACCTGCATGGTGGAAAGAGCGCTGTCTAATCTGTCCCTAGACAGGTCGTCTGCCACCCTGTTGTCCACCCCCCTGACGTGCACCACCTTCACTGACACCGAGAGGGCCACCTCCACGCACGCCAGGCACCGTAGCAGGTGCATGGACTACTTCTCCTTGCACGTTCCCGACCCGACGGCCGCCACCACCGACATGTTGTCGCACTTGGCCGTCGTTTCCATCGAGGTCCCCAGACCGCCGCTGCCACTACGATCGGCAGCAACTCCTTGGGCATGATGCTCCACTCCGCAGAACCCGGCAGGTCCTCCCAACGCAGTTGGAACCATTCCCCCTGCCAGGTTGCTCCGCACCCCCAGGTCCCGGACGCGTCCGAGTACATCACCTCCTGGGGGCTTCCGTCCGTTACCACTGTCTTCATGAGCGAGGTCCCGTTCCACCTCGACCCGAACTGGTACCACCATTCAATGTCGGCCCTCGCCTCCACGTTGAGTCTCACTCTCCGCTCTCCCCGCTTCACAGTGGATAGCAAGTCATGGAGCCTCCTCTTGAACGACCTGCCTGGCCGCACCGCCTTGCATGCGTGGTTGAGGGACCCCACCAGCGACTCCAAGTCCCTCCTCTTGCGCGATTTCATTCCCCTCCATCTCGCCAGGAGGTTGTTTAAGGTTAGGATATAGTGTTCCCTCATTAATTATTCATGAGAATTGTTTTATTATTTTTTTCTGTAAAATCACCAAATATTCAATACTTGGACACTTTTATGTAACACTATGATGAAATTGCATGTTATAAAACACAATTGAAGCATTGCAAGAAGAATCTGTGAGGCCCACAAGTCCAACTGCAGCTCTTTAACTTCAACGTAGAAATCCTACTATTAGAAGACTATTCATTGCTGCTCTAGTGTTTGTCTACGAAGGTATACCAACAGTACGTAGCCCTATTACAAATATTTACCTTTAGAAGTTCCCTGCACTTCAAAAACAACTCTCCAGATCTTCAGAAGCCATAGAGGAGGGTAGTTTGGATGAGCTACTGCAGCGCTGACAAAAACTTCCCACAAAAAAAAAACATAGGGCCCTGCGTACACCATCACTTTAATAGAATTCAGCGGATATACGGCATAATTCTCCCTACCTTACCGGAAAACTTACGTTGAAGCCCTATGACTCCTATTCCAGCTGATTGCTTAGCCCACAAACCAACGCGAGCGGGAAAACCCCCACGCATTTCTAGGTAATTCCGATCTTTCCCGCGGAAAAACTCACGCATTCCAGGAAAATCCCAGTCTTCCACGCGGGAAAAGCCCGCGTATTTTCCAGTTTCAATCTCTTTCAGCAGTCAGTGGTGATAGTTGGAGCTAGTAAGTTTGGAGTGTCTTCTGTGCTAATTGGAGCTTGTACGTTTTTGGAGGGTGTTCTGTGAATTGCTTGGAGTGTGTTTTGGAGCTTGTAAGTTTGGAGTGTGTTCTTTGGTAGTTGTTTGGAGTGTATTTTGGAGCTTGTAAGTTTGGATTGTGTTCTTTGGTAGTTTAGAGTGTGTTTTGGAGCCTGTAAGTTTGGAGTGTGTGCCGTGGTACTTGGAGCTAAGTTCAGTTCGATTCTTATGGGGAATAAAAAGAACAATAGATATAATGGAAATGGTTGTAGAAAACTTTTTGGAAGAAAAAGGAAGTTTCCCCAGAAGCACCAGCTTGAAGTACAGCCAGTGAGAGTGGTTGTTCCAGACTCACAGTTGGAGAATGGATCATCGGCACCATCTATTCATGGATCTAGAATAATAAATATTGAGAAATTACAAAAATATACCAATGACTTGACAATCCACTCTGCTCGCTGTGGTGGCAATATTTTGCTGATAGGGGAGACTAGGCATGGTTTGGCTTCTATCTTGAAGGGAGAGTGCTCTACTTGTGGACACATGGTGGTCTTTGAGACATCGGCCAAAGTGAAGGGGCCCAGGAATTACTGTAGGTGGGAGTGTAATTTAGCTGCAGTTTGGGGACAGATGGCTACAGGTGGTGGGCACAGCCATTTAGAAGAGACCATGAGTGTTTTAGGAGTTCCTGTTATGACCCATTAGCACTGAGCGTGATATTGGTAATTGGTGGAAGGAGAAATTAACTGAGAGTATGATTGAGGCTGGAAAAGAAGAGAAGCGTTTGGCTGAGGAGAGGGGTTCATATCATGATGGTGTACCTGCTATTTGTGTTGTGGTTGATGGAGGGTGGAGTAAGAGGTCACGACAAATCTAGCTGAATCCTGGATGCATGTACGCTCTAAATTTGACGGGGGGAAGGTTATCAATAGGTCCCAAAGTGGGTCATGGGAGCACCGTTGTATGGGGGCAGGTTTACAACACAACGTGGGTAAAGAGTGGGGCCCCTCACTTTGGAAACAGATGAGTAAATGTTCCCCAAGTAAAGTTTTTTCTACTGTATCATCTTACCTATGCATTGGAGTGCGACATAATGTCACGACAAATCTAGCTGAATCCTGGATGCATGTACGCTCTAAATTTGACGGGGGGAAGGTTATCAATAGGTCCCAAAGTGGGTCATGGGAGCACCGTTGTATGGGGGCAGGTTTACAACACAACGTGGGTAAAGAGTGGGGCCCCTCACTTTGGAAACAGATGAGTAAATGTTCCCCAAGTAAAGTTTTTTCTACTGTATCACAACGATCTGCTAAGCTTACAGCAGACACGATGGTGGAATTTCACCCGATGAAGTGAATGAAGACATCTCTCCAGAACATTTGGACGAGCTGAAACAAGGCTATTACCAGACAAAGGTGGTAGTTACCCCTACTGAAGTAAAAACAATAGAAATCAACACGCGTCAGCAGGCTGACTCCCCTGAATGGTTGATCGAGCGAAGAAAACGAATAACATCTTCAATGGTTGGAGGGATTGCTAAAATGCGATCCACAACTAAAAGGGCCAAGAAAGTTGAGAATCTGCTCTATACAAAGTTTAGGGGAAATGCAGCTACTACACGGTATGGTTCTGCAATGGAGGAGACCGCAAAACAGCATTATCAAACTCATCAACAAGAACATGGACATCCAGGTTTGAGAGTTAATAGTTGTGGCTTGTGTGTTTCTTTGGAGGACCCATGGTTGGCAGCATCGCCAAATGGCCTCGTGAAGGATCCAAGCGACACATCCCATCCTCTCGGATTAGTAGAAATAAAAAACCCATACGCAACTCGAAGTCAGACTTTGATGGAAGCCTCAAAGAAATCCTCATTCTGTTTAGAGCATGACAATGACAAAAGTTTATTTAAACTGAAAACACGGCACGACTATTATTTCCAAATTCAAACTCAATTGTACTGTACAGGAAGACACTGGTGCGATTTTGTACTTAGAATGGAGAAAGAACTCCACATTGAGCGGATATATGTAGATGCAACATGGCAACACATCAACTTACCAAAGCTCAAGAAATTTTATTTCTCAACACTACTTCCTGAGTTAGCTTCTCCTCGACATCACAAGGGAGGAATAAGGGAATCAGCATAAACACAAAAACACTATCCTCAACTATCATATCATAGCATTATCTCCATTAGATACAGTCATAGTTCCTTGATTTTTGCCAGTTGAATGCTCTTAGCTTATTTCTAAATGTGTGAAACAGTGTTAGACATGTGTGGTAAACCACCAATTACATCATGTACACTAGTGGTGTAGGCCATAATGAGATTCATGGCGGGTAGATTTGAGTGGGAGGAACACTATATCCTAACCTTAACTCTGACAATTTCTCCTGAGGCAGCCTCACCTCCAGCTTGACCGAGTCTATCTCTATTCCCAGGAAGGTCAGCACCGTGCTGGGTCCCTCCTCCTTGTTCGGGTCCAGCGGCATGCCCAACCTCAGGCACGTCTCCTTGAACACTTCCATGGTCCTCCTGCACTCATCGGTGCCTCTGCGCCCCACCGCCACGAAGTCGTCGATGTAATGCCGGAGCCACACCGCACCTCGCTCCGTGGCGATCCACTCAATGGCGTCACCCAGGGCCGTGAACAACAGCGGAGCCGACCTCAGGCCGAACGGGAGGGTGCCGTCCACGAAGGTCTTGCCTTCCCACCTCATTCCCAACAACCACCTGTCCCTCGGGTGGACGGGAACGTTCCTGTAGGCTGCCTTGACGTCGGCTTTGGCCAGCAAGGCACCCTCCCACAGCTCCTGAACTCTACTCACCACGTCGACCAGGGACGTGTACCTCACACTAGACAGGTCCTTGTCAATGCCGTCGTTGACGCTGTGACACTCCGGCGCGGACAGGTCCATTATCAACCTTCACCTGCCCAGTCGGCCCTTCTTGGGAATCACTCCAAACGGCGAGCACTGCACTCCCACGGTGCTCACTTCCCATATCCTCCTTTCCCGCACCTCCTTCTCCAGGTACTCTTTGATAACTTGGCCCCGCTGCGAGGCTTCGTACATTGTTCCACGTCTCTCTTTCAGCACGGCCTTGCTTTGGTCGTGACCCAGACGGAACCCTTCTCTGACGCCTCTGGCCAGGAACTCCACCCACTCCTTGTCCGGGTGTTCCCTCAGATCCTTTTCCCACTGTTGCCACACCAGCGGAGTGACCACCTCCTCCGCTCCAGGCAGCACCTTGCTGCTCGGGCCCTCGGATCTACTTTCCAGATCCACCAGTTGGCTCGTGTAACAGTACCCTGCAAAAGTGACCACCCCCGTCAGCTTTTGCCCACTGACACACCCTGCCGCCTTAACTACGTGAGTGCATGTGTGTCCCTACCACCCACTACCGCTGCCCTCCCCCCTAAGTACCCGCAACCCACACCACCGTCTAGAGCTACGCGACCCACATGCACCCACACTCGCTCACTTCACCACAGGTACGCCCACTATTTACTATCTAACCCGTCCCCGCCCAAATTCAGGGAAAACGTTGATCAAAAGAATTCATCAATACATGCCCGACAATTGGGATACAGACAAAATCAGTACATGATCCTGGCTAGCTAACTAGGACGAGCTAGCTCTGTCCTTCCCGAGTCCAGCGCGAGAGCACTGGTAGACAGGGTGCTCCCCTCCACACTTTCTGCACACGTGCTGGAATTTGCATTTAGCTCCGTAGGAGCACTTGTCCGCTTCGCTGTTGTACTTAAAACAGTGTCTCGATCCTTTGTCCCCTTCGGCCCTCCTGCCGGACACTCCTCCGCCACCGACCGAACGTCTCGAGTCCCCTCTCGACTCCTCTCTCGGCTCGTTCGCGGTGTGGACCACGTCCAGCAACAGCGACAGGTTCTCGACCTCCCACTGGACGTCGCTCTTGCCTGCCGCCTCCTGCCGGAACCTCCGGTCGTACCTGGCCACCTGACCCCATCGGTACCTTCTGGCCAACTTAAAAATGGATTCGCAATAGGCCGCCAGCGGCACCCACATCTCGGGCTTGCTGGAGGCCCACGCCACCTGGAACAGGGTGAAGCAGGTGCTCCACCCTGACAGATCTGGAACTTCCTTGGGCGGTTTCCTTTTGCCGCCTCCGTTCTCGCCACCTTCTCCTGGACTGGCCCTCCAGTCCCCAGCCTCTCCCGGGCCGTCATCGAACACCGGGAAAAATGCAAAATCCACAAATGCTCCATCCTGGATCCTTTCCACCACCGTCGCCGGTAAGGGAGCCACATTTTTCACCAGGTGAACCACTTTTGACCCCTTCTTGTCGGCGCTCCCTCCTGCCTTGGACCCCTTCAGTCCGTCCAAAAGTTCCTGTACCAGAGGGTTCCCCCCTCCCACGACACTGGCAGTTGACTCCACCGCCCCTTTCCTTTTGGCAGCCGCCGCCAGGTCCGCCACCTCCTCTGTGATCACACACACAGAAGCAGAATAAAATGTCAAACATGGCCCACCCGAGTGGCCTTCCCTTTTATGAACGACCGTGTCCCCCATACCTGTGCACCACACATTCCGAGCCCACTCGACAGGCACCCCACCACGGGTGCGCTGTCCTCTTTGCTCGTCCTTGCACTAACAGCCGGGAACCCGGCATCCCCTTTTTTTTTTTTTTTTTTTTTTACTTATGGACGAGGCGCCCCCGCTGCCCGTACGGCCCTGCGCCCCGACCCCACAGAACCTATGTTACCACCAACGGGCCGACCCAGCGATCCATCCCACGCTGGGTCCCCACACCTCGTTTCCTGGACCCCTTGGTCCCCCACAAGCCTGAGACTGACCCAGCGGAACCAACCACTGCTGGGTCACCATCAATCTACCACGGCACCCTCCCCAGTTCGGACCTCCGACCTGGGCCATTGCCGACATAATACCTCCTGGCCGAGGCGCTCCAGGTGTCTAAACACCCGCGCCTCGATCCCCACTTGGGCCCCTTGGTCCCCGGACCTACTGGTCCCCACCAATATAGGGTGACTCACCCGGCAGAATCATCCACCACCGGGAGACCATCACCCACCACGGCATTCCCAGGGCGGACCACCGCCCCGAGCCAATGCCAACCATTGCGTGCTAGCTAGTGACTAGTGCGACCTACCCCCCCTGTACCCTATCTAGATCTACACGGAAGTCCAGAGCGCCCTTCCACAGGAGCGACTCCCTTCCCCTACCAGGCCCCCCTTTCACGTCGCCCACCACCCGGCAACTCGGTCCAGGCCCACCATTAACCATTCCGTGACACTTCCACCACGCCTACACCGGCGGGTCCCACAAGTCACGCCTCGGCCCCTACAGTGCGGACCTCCGACACTGCCCAACGGCCGTTCCTATCCTAACTACCAGCTACAGATGTCCCATGTACATGCAACCTACCTTGCCCCACTGAACGTCCCACTGGGCTGGGCCCACGTTCCTTACCACCAGGCCGCCTGGGTACCACCCCGGACAACCATCCTTAATGCAGGTACCCAAGATGACTTCTTATCACTAACGCCCTCTATGGCAACTGCTAACACTCACCCACTGGACGCCCCTACAAAGTCCACTGATCTCATCACGCACAACCATAGTGCGGAAGTGAGCGTCAGGAACGTTTGCCCTTGGCTAACCAGTCTGCCAGCCCCACGTTCCTGTTCACAGACCACTCCGCTCACCCCCTCACTGACGTGCCAAAAAACAAAAACAAAAACTCCACTTCATACTCCAGTCCCCCCCCAGGACATACCCTTTCTCTCTGGCAACCTCTCATTGAATAACTTGAACAGAGCTGTCACCTGCTCCGTTAACCTTCCAATCCCCCTGGTATTCTTTTCCACCGCCGAGCTACCTCCCTCCACTACGTCGTCGACCTCGCCGACGTCCGACTCCTCACTCACTACACTGTCCTCCTTCCTCCGCTTAGGAACCGGAGAAGCTTCTCTGTTGCGGGCCCCAGGACCATTCCTGGCGCTCGCTCTGACAGCTCTTTCATTGCTCATTTCTTATTGATTCCAATTGATGCTCATTACACGAGGCCGGGCCCCTCTTATACCGCGTCACGTGCCGGCCTCGCCCACGGCCGTTTGGCCCTTCCCTTTTAACCGCCGGTAACCTCGGTACGCTGCGCTACACCTGCCGTAAATACTTTGAAAATAGACAATATAGCAGTAAAATTTCAATGACGAATGGGACTGAACAAATGTTCTCTTGGCAATTCTGAGTTATATACTTTTATAACTGGCTTGTTGAAATGAATTGATGAACCAATGCATGAAACTCTTGGCCTTTATGTAATTGCTTTACTTCTCTTACCATTTGCTCGAGTAGCTGGTCCCAGATTGTTTATGTCACCACCATTTCCAACTGGAGGACACAGAAAGAGCAAAGTAAGTCTGCGCAAGTTTTGTATTAATAATCCTTGACACACTAACTTTTAAGAGCTTATAATTATTATGTCTAGTATCTCCATTACACTCACCAAATTTGTCTTCCAGTTCCTATGCCAATCCTGGCAGTTTGTTATTTTTCAAGGCTCTAATAAATTTTACGAAGTTTTCAGTGTTTGCATTCACTTTACCAGTCACATTGCTAACCACATCTCTGGCTTTCTGTTTCTTTGTTTTGGTAGGAAGAGGTAATCCTTGGTAGACATCACTAGAGATGAGGTTGTTATCTTTCAAGTCATCAGCAATACTCTCAATGTCTTCCTCTGCTAGGCCATCTACAAGAGGCTTAGTACAGGAATTTATGGCAGTCTTCTCTGGAACAGCCATAATCTATAAATGGACAATTAAAAAATATTCAATTAGAAATGTAATGATATTTCCCTTATCTCTGGCAATCTGGTAATTAATGTCCTCACATTACACAGTATGCAATATTAATTCACCAATTGCTGACTTTATATACTAGCCATAATGTTTTGTTTGTTTGTTGGTGTTCCCACATTTTTATTATTGCCATGTCATGGTATGATGCCAGCTGTAAGACCCTATCACAGCTGGCTCTCCCAGGAGTATGGCTTTCTTGTTGCATCTGATAAATCTTATAGCTTTTATATACCACCAGGTTAGAAACCACAACCAGGTAATGTCAAAATTATACTTGTATATATTCCCAAGGTGACCTTCATCCCCCATTTCTCCCATGCTCTTGGAAGAAAACTCATAAAGAACAAGTGTACAACAACACTATCAGAAGAAGAGCAACAAGCATTCACTCTATACTGAGCTTCTCTTTAGTGAAGTATGTGTAATGGCCAATGAAGAAGCACAAAACACTATGTGGTCCTATAAACAAAAAAAGTCTCCACTTCACCTCAGTATCAAGTTCTAAATAATTTCCCTCAATTCACTTAATTATAAATGTCAAACAGAAATTAAGACCATCCAGTTTATATTTTGTGCACAATAATACTACAGATGAATTATATCTTATATTTTGCTTAAAATGTAACATTAAAATTTTATTTTTTGATGGTTATATGGCCACTTGCTGGAAGATCTTTAACTCACTATTTAGTTAGTTTTTTCCTGAGATGTGCTTCAAGAAAAAAATTACTAATGTAAAAAAATACAAAAACAAAAAAACAACAATGATACAAAATAGAGCAGTATGTTGTACTTATGATGATCAATAACTGCCCCCCTTCCCCCCCACCCAGGGTAAAACGTTGGTGGTTTACAACGGAGGGCTTGTTAAATAAAAAAAAAGAAGGAATATCTTGAAGGCAGGATAGCGCTACTAACCTACAGTCTTTCCAGCACTGTTCTTTAAAAGTTGTTAAACTAAAGGGCACCACATTAGTACATGTAATCCCACTTTCTCATGTTAATTCTTCACTATAGCAGCATCAAAATATATCTTGGCATGAATTTTAGTTATGGAGCCCTCAACAAAATAAAAACTGTTCAAATCATACTTATAAACACAATAATTCTAGGAGAAACCTATCTAAATGGACAGCAAGAGAGTAAAATATATCAAAACAATAGAAAATTGACAAGGAAAACTAGGTAGTTTAATCTCTAATATTAATTGTAAAGGAACTGTTTATTAAATTTGAGTATCTATACCTGCATTAATATGCTAGCATTATATTCCTATGCTTAGAGCACTAATTGTGCTCCTACGAGAAGGGCGCTCATTGTGCTCACAATTATGCTGGTATAATTCCTAAAACTCTATAGTTACTGCCCAGTAATGCGGACATAAAATGGGGTAATTGGCGAGCGAGCGTAGCGAGCGAGACACTTGCAGGGGTAACACAATCGAAAATCGGGGATGTTTATTTATTTATTCAGCGAGCGAGCTAAGCTAGCGAAGCTGACTCTCAGTCGTGTTCAATTGAAATTTCAGATATATATATATATATATATTTGGCGAGCGAGCGAAGCGAGCGAGACACTATCAGGGGTAACTCAATCGAGATTTCGCTATATTTATTGGCGAGCGAGCGAAGCGAGCGAGACAGTATTAGGAGTGTATAATGCAAAATCGGGTATATGTTATATGTATATATGTATATATGTATGTATGTATGGATTGTACGTATACCCTTTAAACGCGCGCGCGGGGAACGTTTTTTATTAAAAAAACACGGCTTTTTAGGCTTGACCCCAGTTTATTCTGAAACTACAGCAATAAGTAAGCCTTACTTTATACTTAAGCTCCAAAGTGTGAGAAAATTTCTGCGAAAACGCTTGCTTTTCAAGAAACAAAAAGTTTATTCGATCGGTTACTATGGCATTGAAGACCCTTTACCAGATTAAAATTCAAAACTTCGCCTTTTTTCCGGCTAAGTGCGGCTTGTTTCTAGTTGTCAAGAGCCACCTGTAGTCAGTACTAAGAGAGCTAGAGCTATTGCTACTTCTGAAAAGCGTATGTAAGCACATAAAGTATTAATGCTAAGGAAGCTACTACTACTCGAGGGATGCCGAGGTAAGTATACGCAATTCCATATTAGTTAGCTAAATATGCAAAATAACTCTGGCCTTTCTTTTTTATAGCTAAGAGCTTGTTGTCAACAGTGACTGGTAAATTCAAATAGTCAGAAGGACTCAAATTTGGTACTACAAAAATTACCACTGCTCAAGAAAATGAGGTAAGAAAGTAATTTGTATTTGTGTGCTAAAATTGATTGTCTTTTGTTTTTGTAGGTGAGAGCTTGTTGTCATGAATTCAAGGTAATTCAGATGGTCAAAATAACTTCAATTTGATACTACAGAAGTTATCAATACTCAAGAATGAGGTAAGTAGTAATTCCATTTTGTTGGCTAAAATTACAAATAGTAACACTGGTTTATTTTTTATCGTAGCTGAGAGCTTGTTCAAGAGTTACTGGTGATTGAGATTATCAGAATGGTTGATGTTTGATACTACAAAAGTTACCATTAATCAGGTAAGAGAGTGATTTTGTACTTGTTTGCTGAAATAAAATGTCATAACTGCTATTATAGTGTTTGCATGAACTAAGCTAAAACATAGTAACAATACTTAGTTTTATGTTACCTAACTATCAGGCTCGCTCGCCATTTGTGCTCAAGCACACCACTAGTTTATTATTTATCTGTTTATGGGGTACGTGAGACCCCTGTTTTCGCCCGCGCTTTTAATTACGTAAGTTAGGTAAAGCGTTCACAGTTCCAGTATTTTTCAATTAACGAGCTCTGAGAATCCTTAGTGGCGCTGGTAAGTCAATGCGCTCTTTGTCATGGCTATAAGCCTTGCGCAACAGTATTTACTTGAAAATACATTGTACACTAGACTACTGCGAAGGTAAGTCTGTGTAGGTGCATGTCCAGTTGTGTCAAAGCATTGTGTGTTACAACCACTACTTAGCTAAAGAATATCACAAAGAAAACTTTTAAATAACGTGTATTGTTTTGTTGTTGTTGTTTTCCTTCCAAGCAGTTGCAGAGAGTTGTTACTATGGCACTGAAATCCCTTTACCCTGTATGCTAAATAAAAAACTGGACCTTATTTTCAGTAGCTTCAGTGTTAGAAGTCAAAATCATTCATATAAAAATAGTATAGTCTTTAGGCTCGCTCGCCATTTGTGCTCAAGCACACCACTAGTTTATTTGTATATATGCTTGGACGTACGTATGTCATTTTGTACTTTGACCCTCGCGTTTTTGTGTTAGTTCGGTTGTCGACCCCGTCCCAAATTGCACTAAACAGAATCCTCTGGTTTATCGATCAGTACCCGTATCACCCTAGAAATTGAATTGTTTACCGTTTTGAATTCTTTTGCCGGTGCAGTTTAAACTTGACAACTTAAGGGACTTCCATTTCTATTCGAGTTAGTGGCGGTGGTAAGTCAATGCGATCTTTGTCATGGTTATAAGCCGTGCCAACAGTATTTACTTGAAAATACATTGTCCACTAGACTACCGCGAAGGTAAGTCTGTGTAAGTGCATCTCCAGTTGTGTTCAAGGCATTGAGTGTTACTTGAAAATACATTGTCCACTAGACTACCGCTAAGGTAAGACTGTGTAGTTGCATGTCCAGCTGTGTCAAAGCATTGTGTGTTACAACCACTACTTAGCTAAAGAATATCACAAAGAAAACTTTTAAATAACGTGTATTGTTTTGTTGTTGTTGTTTTTTCCTTCAATTCAAGCAGTTGTAGAGAGTTGTTACTATGGCACTGAAATCCCTTTACCCTGTATGCTAAAAAAACTGGACCTTATTTTCAGTAGCTTCAGTGTTAGAAGTCAATAAAAATAGTATAGTCTTTAGGCTCGCTCGCCATTTGTGCTCAAGCACACCACTAGTATATGAAGTTGTTCATTAGATTCTCAGGCAATTATCACAGAAAAAGCATGCGGGGAAGCGGCTTTTGTTTTGTTTTTTGCATTGTCGCTGATGCACAGAAAAGGCTTGATGTTACTGGGAACTGGGTATGATAACTACTTGTCACTCTTTGGCTACATTAATTTTGTTGAAGAACTGTAGCACGGTATGAATTGACACTAACAAAGCCATTAACTCCAACTCACTCGGCAGGGCAGGGGAAAATTATGCCCTCTTCAGCTCAACGGTAACACTGCTCGTACACGCTCAGCACCACCGCAATGAACTAGAATCTAAAGGTTATCCAATTAATTTTCGCTGCAGAAAGTCTCTGCGCATTTGCTCCTTTTGTAAACTTGCAGGTTTTTAACCACGCTAGGGCGTAAAAGCGTTGGGGGCAAAGTTGAAGTCTTACGCGTTTGTTGGCGGTGCTCCCTCTGGGTCTCTCAAAGGGGCGGAGTAATGGTTGAAATTGCCTATTATTAATTGGTGCTATCTCCATATTATATATAATATCTGTGATAAGCAGCTATATTTAATTATTCTTATGTAGCTACAATTTTTACCCTAGGTTGAGCTATAGCAAAGGCATGAAGCTAACCTGAGGGGTACAAAACAATGTACAGTGACAGGTACTTGAATTCTCTCCCCACCCACTATAATACAGTGATAGTTTTATCCCATCTATGGAGGCAGGTTCACAATGATGCATAGATTAACTTTGTAACATCACACAGTGAGCTTTAGCACATAAGCACATTTTGACTCAAGTGTAGATTTTTCTGTCTACTCCATAATGCACACTATGAATCCTCAATTAGAGAATACCTTGGAAATAACATAATATTGAATTAGAGACATAATAAACTATGTCCTAATAGCTCTTCAGTTGTGCATCTGTAGAAATTTACCTTCCCCCCTCCTCCACATATTGTAATTAATGATATTCATAGATGGAAGTTTTTTTTGTTTTTTTTTGCTTTAGGACAAGCTATATAATATATTGAGCAGGTGTAGCTGGCCACCTGAGGTAGAGCTATACTGGAGTTGAAGAAGGTCCACTGTCTGTGGGGTCAAGAATCCCACCCTCAGTGCAGGATTTGGGAGGAGTGTCTTGAAATTACTGAGCTGGCTGATTCTTGAGAATAATCCCCCGCTCACAGAGATGGTGACAGGCTTTGACAGTGAACTGGACTAACTGCAGTTGAGCACTTACTGTACACAAAGTTCTGTACACACTTGTCTTGTCAGGTTATGCTTCGGTGGTATGGGAAGTGACATGAATATCATTAATGATGAAAGTTTGAAGTTTGTTAATGATTGGTGGAACAGCCTGAACATATCAAATATATAATGTATTTCTTGCACCCTAGTTATATTCCACAATGCTATTTCTAGGTACTTAACCCTAGAAATGACTCAAGATATTTCAAGGAGTTATTTCATGTTGTATTGAGCAAGCTCATTACCCTGGTAATAGCAACTGGCCTATAGCTTACCAATTTTACTGGTATTCAGCTAAAACATTAGATGGTGTGTGTGGGAATTCCTATAGCCTACTTAATTTACACCATGAGTTACCAGTCCTAGTACAAAATAAAGCAGTGAAGATGCCTAGGTTAGAATAAACCACTTATTATACAGGCAGAGTGACATAGGCTAGACATTTCACTATGTGGCTTTATTATCAAGAGGCTCTGGCTGTGAAAATAAATTAGCTTATGAAAATAAATTAGCCTGTGAAAATAAATTAGCCGGTGAAATGTAGTTTAACGTAGTTAAACGTAGTTAACGTAGAGTACACGCATACTTACTCCAGGCAGCAGCCTGGGGTATGACTAGGCAGGAATAGGGGATGATGTAATCGTGGGAGCAGTGACACACCATTCCCAGTAACTGAGCCTCGTTTGTGCTCCTTCGCTGCATATCTGGCCGACCAGGGTCTGGCACCACAGACCATTAGGAGCTACTTGTCTGCGGTTCGTAACGCACAGATATCTTTAGGGTTCCCTGACCCTAGGGACCACTGGTCCTTGCCGATCCTGAAGCGTGTGCAGGCGGGAATCCAACATGTCAGAACATTGGGTGGTCCATCGGCCCGCCTTCGGCTGCCCATCACAGCGAAGGTCATGGGGAGAATTAGGGCCCACTTGGAAGTAGCAGACATAGCTCACAAAGAGCTCATGTGGGCAATTTGTTGCACTGCCTTCTTCGGGTTCTTCAGGCTTGGGGAACTCTTACCAGAGGCGAAAGCGAAGGTCGACCCAGCAGTGTCTCTCATGTGGGGTGATGTGGCTGTGGATGGTAGAGAAAAACCTACTATGGTCAGAGTTCACCTGAAACGGTCTAAATGTGACCAATTCGGAGCGGGGGCTAACATTGTTCTGGGTGCAACAGGCCAGCCATTGTGTCCCGTTACCGCAATCCTTCGGTACATTCAAGCTCGAGGCCCTTCGCCAGGGGTGTTCTTCAGGAAATCACCCTCAGAACCAGTCTTGAAGCCTTGGTTCGTAGATCAGTTGCGGGACGTGTTGGCAGCAGTGGGTCTTCCTCGCCATCAGTATGCTGGACACAGCTTTAGGATTGGCGCTGCCACGACGGCTGCTATGGCGGGAGTAGAAGACTCTACCATCCAAACCCTTGGGCGCTGGCATAGCTCTGCATACCTCCAGTACATACGATTGCCAAGTGAGAGACTCGCGGGGGTATCTGTGGTATTAGCCAAACACTCAAACTCAAGGTGAATAATATGTATGTGTTGGAGACATTGAGGCTTAGTGTTGTACTGCTAATGTATTAATTAAATTACAATTACCATTGGTTGGTGGCATTTTGGTGGAAGGGTAACAAAGTACAGGGTACAGATGTATTGGGTTACATTGGATTCAACAGATATAGCGTGCATTGCATCCTATCTATATTTAGCTGTTAAGAATCCTATAGGTTCAGCTGGGCCAGGTGCCAACACCCCCTCCTACCATCTATTCTTCGCCTTGGGGGGGCGACGGGCCCCTTCCTAATGGCCCGTCATCGTTTGGGGGGGACTTGCCGACGTTGGACTTGTACTTGGAAAAGCGTCGCCGCGTCTCTCTCACCCCCCAAGGCGGCACAGAGGGGAGACCTGCGGACAAGCGCCATCTGCTGCTCAAGGCGGCGCAAGACCGCAGGACGCACGTGAGCCCAGACTGCCAAATTAGTGAGAATGTTGTATATGGTTAGCCTAACCCCCAAGCGGGATTGTAGTTAAACTAAATTAGCCTGTGAAAATAAATTAGCCTGTGAAAATATAGCCTGAGAGTGAAGTATCTAGCCATATCACTCTGACAAGTGTATTTGTAAGTGGTTTATTCTGCTCTAGATATCTTTACTGCTGTAGTTTGTACTAGGACTTAATTTGGCTGTAAGTGTTCCCCACACTCCCAGCAGATATTTTAGCAGCTACTCTAGCCTGGTTGGGTAGGGTATGCTAGAGAAAGGTAGCAGTAAAAACCTGGAAAGCTGGTAAGATCAGCTGGTTGTCACTGGAAGAAAAGTGGAATTTCCTGCTAGGGCGTACTTTCCTTCACTATTTCCTGAACATATCCTGGACATGAACTGCACTATTTCCTTTACATGCCATATGGTTTGTACTGCATATATCATATCACATTTCCTTCATATTTCCTGAATTATTACTGAACTATTCCAGTACATTCTAAGTAGCTGTCTGTGCGAAAATGTGCAGCTTTCTTTTAGATTTCCTGTACTCAAAAACTGCACTTTTTATGCACCTTTCCTACGCAAAGCAACTATTCTTCACACACCTTTCCTGCAGCAATCCTGAAGTTAAACTGCACTTTTTGTGCAACCTGTTCTACACAAATCCTGTACCTTCAAATTTTATCCATTGTTACCAGAGTATGAATAAATAATTATGACCATGTACAAATAAATGAAAAAATTATGCATCAGACAACAGTTCCTGAACTTTGGCTCCATCTCTGCAATATCTCAAGTTCATCTCTGCAACCTCTTTAGTTAATTCCTGCATTAACAAAGAAACAAGGTAATAAACTAAATGGTAATACTTCAAACACTAGTATTGGTGATCAACGACTTGTACAAATTACAATCCTACACATCACAGATCCAATAACACTTATAGCATCACCTAGATATCACTAATGAGCGCTTTTATACTTACTCAATAAAATTTAACACCACCGCGCTCTGTACTTGCTATAGCAGCCTGTAAGGCAGTCTAGTAAGATCACACATGGCGGAAAGTACCTTAATCTTCACTGTGCCCACCACCACGTGTACGGCACGCAAATTGCGTTGATACCCTTTACCACCACCTCTCTTCTAACACTGAGGTAAAAGGACGATAATGCTCTGGTTCGTCTAGAATTTGGTATAGGGTTGTATTTGATCAGAGATGGTAAAGGATTGCTAATCCCTTAAAAGATTCAGTTACTATACTACTAGAAGTGTTATCCTCCTACCTGTGGACCTCCTCTTCATAGATTTTTATCCAGGTGAGTGGAAGCTGGTACACTACTTATAGTTTATTATGTTGCTGTCCACACTAGACTAACGAGGTGAAAATTGAACAACCATGTTGGTCAATTCAAAGACACTGGTATTCCAGTATTTTCTCTGGTGGCATAGGGTATTATGATAGTACCTGTCTCTCATGTTTTGCAGTTTCTAATAAGTCCATAGCCACTGAACCAAGTTTCTGTGGTCTTCATTGTTACACCATAACTGTATTGTACTTGCTAGTGATTTATTTAAAGAACACTATAAGTCACTTTTCTTTTGAAATTAAATATATCTTAACAGTAATTGGTGTCCTGCTGTCATTCTGGTTGGCCTATCAATTTACCTCAATTGTGCCCCCTCTGTCTGGACATGGGGGGGGGGGGGGGGGGGGATTTGGCATCAGTAATGGAGTTCGTCACTGGAAGGAGTTTGGGACAGGTAAACACTAGTGAAGTGAATTTAACAAAGGTGTAGTGTCTTTAGAGCAGTGCCTCCAACCTTACTGATTCATCCATAATTTTATGGGAATGACTGATTCAACACTGAATATACCCCCTGACATTTTGAAAATGTTAGACCTCCTTGAAATTTACTCTATAGCATATCCTGACGAAGGTGTAAATTTTGAACAACTATTTATGCACTACTAAAGTATCCCAGCTACAATATATCTAATGTATTTATGTGTTACGAAGTAAGAATGCAGTAGCGTAAGTTATTATTCATGATTATCATTCTCTACAGTTGGTGAAGGTTGCATCAGTTTCAATCTCCTGCTCTATTTTTTCCTGAACTATCTCAATTGTGTATCCTCCACCTTTGTTTTTTTCAGCTCTTTCTTCTTGAGTCATGGAGTCCTTTCTCCTCCTTTGTATATCTCTCCTGCTTCTGAATCTTTCTGTCCTTCTATAATGATTGTGAATTTAGATTTTGTGAAACTTTTTCCTTCTTTTTATACTTCACACCTTTTTTTTTAAACTTCACCGCCTTTACTTGACGATTTGATTCCACCCGCTTTTTAAATGTAACAGTGCAGAGCACAATCACCAACTGCCAGCTAACTGTGAACTGTACAGTATGTTAAACTAATGTTATTTGTGACACTTTGTATGTAGGATTGTGAAGTGGAAGGTGAAAGCCAACTCCACTGGGTCAACACATGTCCAAGAGTGTCATTATAGACTCAGTGTTTCTCCGTGAAGAGTGTGCTAATAGCTACTCTTGGACTTCAATACAAGAGGTGAGGAACTCCTGAATGACTTTTCAACTGCACTAATAAGGAAATAGGCTTTTTTAATTATCTTCAAGGTAATTAACGTACTCAAGTGACTAATTCATAATGCACACTTAGACAACCTGAAATATATAGGGTGCAACTTGGAAAAAATTGGACTGTAGTCACTTTACGGGTAATTCATTGACATCGTGTACTGTATATGGATACACAAATTATCCACGCACACACACACACAAGTTTATGCACCGATTTGTTTTTAATGGTACATGAATGGACTATTCTATACTGGCTGCTGATAAGAAGCAAAATTTTATTAGACATGATGTCCTCTTATTCGCCAACTCCATGTTTGAATAGAGGAAAACAATATTGCTGGCAGTTTAGTCTGCATTGTGTGCCCTTCAAACGAATGCACTGATCCTCTCCTTTTTAGTTATCTAGGCACACACGTAACGTTATACTTTGTGTTATGTTTTGTGATTGATGTTGTAGCAATGATGGGAAAGTCTAGCCTAACACATTGGCTTCTATGTCAATGTGTGCAGTGCTGCAATTGGAAGGTGACAGTCACGTTTTATAAATTTGATGACCATTACCAAATCTGGGATAACGCCGTGGGCTCCTCGAGATGTAATGTGGCTGTGCTGGTCATATGAGTTGCAATAAGTCCTAATACAGTGAGGAGGTATTTTTAGATTTTTTTGTTGTTATTTTGTTTTAAAAAGCCTGTATATAAATTATAGCAAGTGCGCAAAATGAATTCAAAACATTATGATTTTTGCATTAGTATAGCATATAATTAGCACTTTGAGCTTGTCGTGTGTATGTGTTGTGTGTTTGTGTTGTGTGTGTTATGTATGTGTCTGTATGTGTTGTGAGTGTGTTGTGTGTGTGCTTAAAAGTCAATACTTCACTTCACACTGATCAGTGTTTGGTCACATGCATGCATATTCTGGGTGAGGAGAGTGTGGGGGGGGGGGGGGGGGGGGGGGGGG
>WLWD01004605.1_pt1 | contig 30344 bp, 32 predicted proteins | sample 6712731 | NCBI WGS metagenome assembly WLWD01 (sample SAMN12718690, study PRJNA576275) | sponge metagenome | isolation source: marine sponge | host: Mycale hentscheli | place: New Zealand: South Island, Marlborough, Capsize Point | collected 2014-11-01
GGATGCTGGAGGGATGAAGGTGGAGGAGAAACCGCCAGAGGAAAGGGGACATCAGCAGACTGAGAGTAGTGATCCCCAGAATAACCAGGTACACCTACAAGTTGCAGAAACTAAAGATTCAGCCAGTCATGTACACAGCAAGATAACTGGTAGTCATGCAATACATCCTGCACAGGTGACTAGCAGGCAGCATAGACAGCCAGCATTTAGGAAGCAATAAACACTAGTGGTGTGCTTCAGCACAAATGGCGAGTGAGCTAGCCTCGCTTTAAAGTGATGTGAACAACAGTCCTTGGCATAATTTATACAGTGGTTGAAAAATGTTTTAGCTTGTCCTATGCCGTAGGATTTGCTATGATTTCTAAAGTAAACAAAGTTCAGGCGTTTAGGTCTGCTCCAAGACTAGCTTGCTTTTCAAGACCCACAACTCATCACTGAATAGTTGACAGGTTCACTACTTTGGTATTTTATCAAGATGCTTTACAAATTTGTGTAATTAGTGGCGTGGGCGAAAAAGGGTCACACGTACCATATAAATAAACCAAAAAATAAATAAACATCATGAAATCTCACTTGTATAACTCCTTTAAATGTCTCGCTTGCTGCATTGTACGCCAATGTCTTTATTAAACTTACACAGGAGTACCTTTGTAGTGTTCTGGTATCATCAGTATCTGTAGAGCTTCCTTGATCTTTAACTCTTAATTTTTGCAAAGCGGGCAAACCTTGGGCCAGACCTAAACACTTGCAACATTGGTTCAAAGAGCCCACAATATGCTTTAGTGCATTCAACTACAAACTAGTGAACAAAGTGAACACAAATGTGGTTTTCATTCCGAACACAAACATTATCCTTTCAACAAGCAAAGGAAGATATAAGGCTCACCATTGCATACAACCCCTTACCATACATTCTATTGTTTCCCATCTCTGGGCTTTTGTACCAGTGCACATGTTGTGTTTAGCAGCCGCTGGAGTCGGTATTTACCAGTGTTGAACTAAAATAGTTTTTCAGAGGCTCTCATAGTCACTGTGCATTGTTACCAGGGGGTGGGGGTCACAAAGTAAACAAAAATTCTACTGTTTAGATGTGCCCTAAGGCCAGCCGGCTTTGCAAGACTCAAAAGTCATTACCCAAAGGTTATCTATCAAATTCAGTGCCATATCAGACCTCCTACTAATCACATACACAATATGGACAATTCGGCCGCGATAGAGACTCACTTCAGGACTTGCTCGTTCACTTCACTACGCTTGCTCACCAAATAAAATCCTAGATTATTTATTTAAATTTACTCTGAAGCCAACCAGCTTTGATTGAGCATGCTCACACTCTCACCTCCCTAGAGATGATGCCAATGCGTCGCGCTCTGCTGGACAAGACGAAGGAGAACTCACTGACTTGAGCCAGACTGACGGACACCACCAGCGTCTTCCTCTGCCAGTGACCCAGGAAGAATCCCAACACACACAGAGACAACAGCAGCTGTACACACACACACACACACACACACACACACTGTGAAGACATACATATACAAGAACTATACCTGTCTTTGCAATCGTGTCAACCAATGTTCACATGTTGAACGTTTCAAGTTACAGAAACTAAAGTTAGTGCGGAAGCCTCTACAGTGTAGTGCAAGCGAAGGTGGCACACTCGGGGCCTGAGGAATTCTAAACGCGGTATTTCACAACGACTGTGCAGCACCTGACTAACTTAGAACATAGGAACTGTTCCTAACGATGCCATCGATGGTGAAGCACATCAACTGATGAACTTTGAACATATGGATCATTCCCAACAATACAATCATAGGGACTCTACATATAGAAGACATGCCCTGAAGGCGGGAGAAGTACTTATAGAATCCTTCCCTGAAGGAACTAAGGAATTTAAAGTCCCTCTGTCACAGTACTAAAGTTATTCCAGCTATATTCAAATGATTAGTACAACATTAGCCGTACTCTACGATCAGCACTGCCTAGCTCTAGTTGTTCAGGCCAGCCCTCGTTAAAGTGGTTGCCAAGGCAACTCCTCAAGAATTTGAATATGAACTAGAGCTGGACTTGTATGTATGTGTGTGACTCCTTTTTCGTTTGACCCTCTTTTACACTCTATACGCCCCACTGTTTGTGTCTCACACTATATTGATTCAGTCACACCTCCCATTCAATAACTAATCATCACCTCTTATTCAACTTCCCTCCTTAGTATCATTTTTTCCCTTATATATCTCTCTCTTTACCTTTGTTTTGGCAGTCTTGCAAGAAGTTTGAAAAACTAAAAGTGTTCAGTCTCTTTAGACTTATAAATCTAATTCTAGCTACTCCTTTTGTAGTGGGGTCAAGCGTGAGGGCCTTACAACCCCTCTCCATAACGTTTGCCGCCCCACTAGTCCTTGCAATTGATGTGCGTTCAAGACACTAATTATGAAGTGTTGATGTCTCTTTGTCAGTTTTTTTACTCTACAAAATTTCTCCCTTTGTTATAGTGAATGACTTGCTGAGTAATAGTAGTAGCAATTGGAAGACACCAGTAGATCAGCTCACTCCAGCTGAAGGTTAAAACATTAAGTTGCCTTACTATGTCCGACAGGTACGTTGCCATTTAGATCAATTGACATACGTAGTTTGTATTGTTCAGAACATGCCATAAAAGTCTAGCCACACCCCTCTCACCTTCAGTACAATAACTGTTGCCATAACAACACACAGAGTGGTGAACTCCAGTCTCAGGAAGGAGGGATAAACATGAAATCCTGAGGAACAACAAACAAAAACAACAACAGAAAGTAAACTTAACTCCGAAATCTCACAGTGCACATTTCCTTCCAGCTGTATGTTTATGCAAGTTTGTTTGTGTCAGGATATTTGCTGAATATTGTCTGTACTGTACCTAACGAAGAGAAGAAGAAGACTGCAAATATTTCCTTAATGGGCTCAATTAATCTCTTCACCTACACAAACACACAATACACACAACAATACAAGTCAAGTACAACTAAAACTCTACACCCATAGCTCATGGACCCCTTACCTGATCTATTTTAGCAGGTCCTAAAGAACTGAGTACTACTCCAGCCAGAAAGCTTCCCAATTCCAGAGATGCCCCCAGGAACTCTGCTATCTACAATAATAATAATAATAATAATAATAATAATAATAAATAATAAATAATTAATAATAAAATAAAAAGTGCATTATGTAGCAATTAATTGGTTTCTTCTTGTCAACACCAAATTACAACTGACAATCCTTAGAGTCATGGAGCATGCTCAGTACATGCTCTGATAACTTACTATGAGAAAAGAGAAGCACAGTGCAATGGATCCCATCAGAACTGCCCGGGGCTGCGTGGTGAGGTGACTCAACATCCTGCAGAGACAGAAAAAAGATAAAAATGGACAATGATGATGATGATGATGATGATGATGATGATGATGATGATGATGATGATGATGATGATGATGATGATGATGACGATGATGATGGTGAGTAGCTACAACGTTCAAGGTTTTGTGTTTAGTAAGACTTAAACAATAAAACCCTGTATTATCCTATTATCAATATAACAACAGCAACAACAACAAGGAGATGAAGTACTAGTTATTTCATTACAGATGCTCGACATTGGTTTGGCAATGGGTCAACCCTTCTCAATTACATCTTCACATAAGTGGTAAAAACAGAGAGGACAAGATCACTGTCAAGATCACTGTCAAGATATCGGATATCGTAACACTTAATACGTATGTACAATTGTGACAAGATCTGCAAAAACAGTTCACTATGTGCACAATTTAATTTTGAGACAATGGACAAAACCAGACAGCAGGTAAGTTTTAACCAAAAAAATATTTTTAACTTGTTGGTATCTAATATCTTATTGCTCTCTCCCAAGTCTTAGGTTTTAATATGTTTACTTCATACCAAATCTGCTGTTTGAAGTAAGCTCACCTTTTTTTAACCTTTCATGTAGTTGAGAAATTACAGAAATTGAATTTCAATCTTACACGGAGACTCATGCCGTGGAAGTATACGGAATTAATTCAATTTCTAAAATGTTCGCTTCTCGAAACAATAAATCGACATTTACTTGCAACGCTCCGTGAAATGGTTGTATAACATGTGAACGGCATCGCGTGTGAGTGTCACGTAGTTTTGTTGGAATAAATAAGCATCATAGTTTGCTATGGCAACAAAAATGATGGGGTACGCAAAATGGGCTGCTTTGCAGATCCTGTCATGGATGTATGTAATAGTTATAAACCAATATGGAGGTTTGTATGTGATTTACAAATTCCAAGACACGAGAGCGAAGCCTGAGTGGTGTGGGTTTGTGAATACAAACCAATGTTTATTGGTTTATAACTACATACTTTATAGCCCTTTGATAACAAATAGCTCTATATATAACTCTCCGGGTCATGCTCCCATTAATTTTTTGTGGTTGCTACGAGAACTATATCAACTTTTTCCCTCTAATACATTTTCGTATGGGAATACTGGGGACTAAGTATGTCAGATTTATAGTACTGGACAACAAGTGACAAGAGTCAGAGTCACAGTGTGATATGTTGGAAATATTTCATGAGCAGGCTAATTTATTTTCACAGAGCCAGAGGTCAGAGAGCGAAAATAAAGCCTAAGAGTGAAACATCTTGCCTACCACTCAGACCACTGTAACAAGTGGTTTATTCTACACCAGGTACCAGGAACTCACACAAGGTGTAAAACTGGCCATAGGGTTCCCCACGCCCCCACTGTTATTTTAGCAGCTGCTCTAACTGGGTTGGGTAGGCTACATACACCAGAGGAAGGTAGCTGTAAAAGTCTGGAAATGTGAGCTTAGCCTGGTTGCTATGACTACCAGGGTAATGAGCTCGCCCATACAGGTGAAATAACACCATGAAATATCATGAGTTATTTCATGGTCACATACCTAAAAATAACATTGTGAAGGTCATGTGCATATATTTTCCCCCATCACTTTCATTAAAAATAGTAACAAACTAAGGGACTATTATTAATGGAGAAGTTAATTAGCTGAGATAGACTTAAGGTGAAATGAGAGAGGGAAGAAAGGCATAAGCTCATGGCACTATGGTGGCTGAAGTTTGTAACTATGTGGGAAAATATAGTCTTTCTGCCACTGCCTTCAGAACACAACTGACTACTGGCAGTCAAGATGGAGGAACTGTATCTTTAGCTTATTGAGAAAAGATGGAGAGAAGGAATCCAAAGGTACCTGAGGTTACTCACCTGTGGAACTTGTCTCCTGTTCTGACTGCAATTAGCCTGAAAATGAGCACCAGCAGAGGGAACCCAAACAATACCTGAAGTAGCTGTAGCAATGGCACCATCCAGCCCCGCCCCTTTCCACCACCAGCTCCTCCTCCTCCTTCTCCTGAAGTGGTCGTCCAATCCTGGAAGAAAGGCAACAGCGCCACGAGCGTGCCCAGTTGGAGATCTTGCATCATTAAAATGCCAACAACAGAATCCGCCACTTCAGACTCAGGGACTGCACCAGCATGCACAAGCACGCACATAACATATACAAACACACACATACACAAACACATATATATACACACACACACACACAATTACATATTCTAAAACTAATTCTATATTACTATGGCAAGAAGTTAAAACATCAGGTCAATCTAAATTTACTAAAACAAAAAAACAACAAACAAACAAAACAAAACAAAAAAAACCCTGTTATTATAACATATAATAATAACTATTATGATTATTGTTATTATATTATTCAAGAATTGCACTAATGATCCTTACCCTCTGGCGACTTTCCTCCCTCTAAGTTTGGCTTCTGATATTTTGCAATACTCCCTCCTAACAGAAACCAATGAGAGTAATCATCATCGTCTTCAAAACAGTAGTAGTAGTTAACAACAACAACAATAATAATAATAATAATAACAATATAGTCCTCACGAGTCTCGCGGTCAAGTATCCTAGAAGCCAGAGGGTTGCTAGAGAAAGAGAGACAGGCAGCCAGGAACAAACTCTGCTGAGCATCCACTTGGAAAGGGGTCCCCAGAAGGATGGCCATCAAAATACTGCTGCACAGCAACAGGTTGCCTCCGTAAACAGCCACACTCCACACCTGAAGTCATAAAAGGGTGTGATTTCAGCCATATTATATCTGAGTAGTTTCCCGTCTTTGAGATTCAATTATTGACGGAGTGAATGAACAACAGCCTGATGAGATACCAGTTACCACACACACATACATATACATATAATACGCCCACGCATACTGAGCACAAATTACTAATGAACTACTGTACCAGCAATTGGTGACCGAAAGTGCCAGGAGCATGTCATTATAAACTCCAGAGCAGCTAAACATCTGTAAAATGTCATATTGAAGATCAAATATGAGTTTCTATCAATTTATATTTTTAACTAATTCTTGAGAGCTGGCCAAGAAAACAAACCAATGGGGTAGGTCTAGAGATTAAAAAAAAAAAAAAAAAAAAAAAAAAAAAAAAAAAAAAAAAAAAAAAAAAAAAAAAAAAAAAAAAAAGAAAAAAAAGAAAAAGAAAAGGAAGAGGAAGTTGCAGCCCATTGGTAAGGCACTTCACACTCATTCAAAACTAAGATGAGGTTAGATTAGCTCAGAAGTTTGTAATAGCTGTGGTTGTGGTCATTGGTGAACTTATAATTAAACAATCCTCGGTAGCCTCTCGTAAAGTGAGCTACGTATGTGTGTCTTCAAATTTGGTGGGTGACATAGGTTAAAATTCTTGGAGGAGGTGTGTCCGTCTGTAAAAGAGGTGTTCGGACAAATGAAGTCAATTCCTCTGAGTCCACCAGATTGCATAGTGTCTCAATGAAAGCACATCATATTGATTCCTATGCTTTCACTGTTTAACATTCCACTGAACTAAAACTAGCTGACAAGACCACCATGTGTGTCTTCTTGCAGAGTTGAGTTCCTGCAGTTGCTTCCACAACACACAAATAGACTCCAAGTTACTGTACATAGATCCAATTTGTCGTCACAAGTTGTATACACCATCCAGCTGTACTATCCTCGGTGGAGCAAGATGATAGCAAATGATGTAAAAGGATCAAACTTGCAGTAGTAATGGGCCTCAACCTTGCTCAGTACGACTGTCTCAGGATGCCACGCCTGCCTCAGGATCCCACAGATCCCATGACTGCCTCGGGATCCCACGACTCTAATGTTTGTGCCACTACTTCCCAATTGAAACTGATACCTACAGCTGGTGTTTTCTTTTTGTTGTTGCTGTTGTTGTGTTTTACTTCTTAGTGCATTCATACCTTGTAAACAAGTGTACACACACACACACACACACACACACACACACACACAATATGCCCACGAATACACACTTAACCCTCTCACCGGCAGATAAAATTCAGTTATTTATTTTTTCTATATGAATAATGTTTAAAAATAAATATAAAATCAGGAGTTCAAAAAAGTACCTAGCAACAATATATCACGTGAAAGTACATGTATTATTCAACATTTTTGGTCAAATTTGGTTGCTTAGCAACAAACCACAAAGTGGTTTTGGGACCACAATGTAACTATATCATCATAACAAAGTGATCTGTATGCTTCCAGTGCAATATTAGCAATTGTTTGTGCGTGATTAGATATTTTTTACTGTTATAATAGACAGTTATCTCAGCCAGCAATGTTGTTGCTCACTGATGACACCAGGAGAGGCGTGACTGTTTGCTGGGCAATAGCTGGGCAGAAGAACATCAAGAATACAAGAATATTTTACTAACAATTCCAGTCCTCTGCACACACTCACTCCTCTCTCTAGCCACATTCTTACTCATACTCTTCCTTTTTCATCCATTCAATACTTTGTCAACCTTTCTTCATGCTTTCAGCATAATCAGTATTACCATCATCTCAATATTCAGACCTTGCAGAAGTAGAGACATCATCCTTTGAATGAATAGGAAGTCCAAAGTAATTCAGAGAGCAAAGGTGGCTAAGTCAAATCATTACTCATTGCTGGGAGTTTGTAAGAAAAGAGTTTACAGCTGTGACCAAATTAGCGCCATATTCCCGGGAAAGCGTTTGGGCATAATAAAACTTACCGCCATGTTCCCGGGAAAACTATTTCTTACTTTTTGCCTCCAATACTGCATAAATAGCTGCTTTTCTTACCTGGAATATCAAGTTCCATATCCTCTTTGACATTGCTGCTGGTATGTTCGCTACCTACAGTGCTCTAGTAGCTCTCAAGTTGAAAACTAGTAGTTTCCTCAACCGGTAATGAAATGACAGCTTTAGCGAGCAAGTCCAACTCTCTATTCTCGACAGTAGTACCTCTGCGGTAGCTATATAACTCCTGTACCCCTTCCCTCTCACATTCGCAGTCGAAAACGTCGTCGCAGACAAGATCCACCGCCACAGTGGCAGACAAATTTATCGCCATTTTTCGAACTAACGTTAAGTTTATTTTTAGCCCGACTACCTTAGTTACGTAGTAGCTATTTCTATTCTAAAAATACATGCAATAGAACAACACATTAGCCGTGCTCTGGACGCTGCAGCTAAGCTTTAGCGTTTATCGTTTAGGGGAAAAATATTTTTTCCCGCATTACGTCATCCTTGAGCGCCTATAGGCGCTTGTGCCGGTGAAAGGGTTAACAATAATTTTAATTGAAAACTCTTCAACAATCATAGACGTGAGAAGGATATGTCCCAGATCTCACACTAATGAATCTGCTAATCTCTATTTAACAATAAATATGATCCTGAATCACATTTAACAATGAATACAATAAACAAATTAACGATAAATAAATAAACAAATAAATAAATAAATAAATATATTTCAAAGACTATGATAAATTAATCTCTTTCCCCCCAGACTAACATAAAAGGACTTACTTTTTGGAGCTTTTGTGGTGAAAATTCCAGGCCCACCATGAAGACAATGAAGATCACTCCAACCTCTCCTAGTGACTCCACCTGGACTAAGCAGCCAATGAGATTCAAGCCAGTGGGCCCCAAAACCATTCCTGTGAAAACATAGCCAAAGAAGGAAGGTATCCTGAACAATGAACACACCCCCCCAAAGATCACGGACAGTAGAAGGATGTTGATGAAGTCGTGGATGAAATGGTGGTCTTGAGTAGGAACCGTCATATCTCTCGGTCGGCACAAAATATATTGGTTGTTTGCAGAATCTATGAGCATTGAAACTCCTCCCACTTTGTTTCCTTGGGTCTCGTCACCGTTCACGTCTCCGTGCAGAGCCTGGATTCGTTTGTGTTGATGAAGAGACCCTTCTCTGAGCTTTACTACGGTTTCAAAGTCTGCTCCTTTTAGGTTCTTGTAATCATTAAAGACGTTCTCGACCAGTTTCTTCTCCAGGGCATCCGCAGCATGAGATATTTCAGAGAGGAACTGATTCAAGATGCTGAAGTGAGTCTGAAGACTTGTGTTAGGATGACTAACCAACGCTTCCTTCTCCAGCTCCAATATGACATTGTAATCCTGCTCCACCAGAATGGCCATGGCTCCCATATCTGTTTGCCTCATCTTGCAGGCTCGCTTGATGTTCTCCAAGGAGTGGTAATCGCTGCTTAGGGTTTGATACAAGTCCCGAAGTACCATCTCCAAAGACTTCTCTACTGCATTGAGTTCTCTCTGGTAGATTCCCAGAACCTTCTTGGTGAGCTGGGCTTGTGTCTGGGCAGACACAGCAGAGCCATGTTGCAATTGCTTATGCTCTTTTTCTTCTTTCTCGATTCCTCTGATGCTGGAACTTACTTTGGATATCAATTGTTGGTGCTTGGTGAGCATACTGTGCAGGCTCTGATAAGTGAAGTTGCTGCTACCTATTTTCTGCAGCCAGTCACTGGCGTGCAAGAAGGGCTGCCGCTGTTGATTATGGCGGTGATGCTGGTACTGGTGGGCGAATCGCCTCTGTAATTGCATAGAAGCTGCAGCTGGAATATCTGACGTCAGTGACAGTAAGAAAAATGCTGGCGCAAAAACGCTGGGACAGAAGCTACAGCTCATCGTTAAACCCAACAAACTAACCAAATCTGAAACGGTGGGGTAAAAATAGAAACCACCATTAGCTACCACCGCTTGCTTGCCTTTAAAAAGTGGGTATGGGTGGGTAGGGCAATCTTCACTCTAATTAACGCCCATACTTACTTTTTCTTTTTTTTTTTTTTTTTGTCATTTTTTGTTTAGCGCAGCTCTACAAAATTAACACCGCCTATGGACCTTCAGAGGCTTTTTCGCACCAAGACGGGTAACTCCCGAACTAAACTTCCAAAATGACGTCCAATTTACCTCGTTTTTCTTCGGATGAAGGCAAATTACAGTCGTCGCATAACGGATCCGGAAATGATGGTGGTCGCCACCGCGAAATCGAGCCCCACCCCGCTGTTACCACTATTAGAGGCTGCACCTCGACGTACCGAGGCGAATTCACTTCGGAGAAGTTGTTGCACCAATTTTCCTGGATGTACCCTTCAGATCTGTACGCGAGAGGCCGGAGGCTTAAGAGTGGCTATGGGGAAATTAACTGGACTGATGGTTGCAAGTACAAAGGTCAATTTAAAAATGATGTAAGAGAAGGCCCTGGAACCTTCTTTTGGAAATCAGGAGAAGTAATTTGTTTGAATTTTTGCATTGCAAAAATTATTTCAATTTTTTTATAGGTTTTTGAGGGTCAATATCATGAAGACCAACGCCATGGCACTGGAACTTACAAATGGTCTACTGGAGCAACTTTTGCAGGAACTTTTATGCATAATGATAGAGAGGGTCCTGGACAATATATTTCAGCTGGAGGAGAAAAGTTTAAAGTATAAATACTAAGCTTAAAGCTGGTTTATTTTTGATTACGGTTAAATAGAAGTAGAAATTGTCTACCTAGCCAACTATCCGTTATTTAGGAGTTGCTAGCGCATGCCCAAACACCTTTCCTTAATATTACAGGCTTGGTAATAGGGCGCATGCCCAAACTCCTTTGGGGGGGGGTCTGGTGCTGAAGCCCCTTTATCACACAAGCTCCTGGAAAAAACAAACAAACTACAACACCACTGATAGTGGGGAAACCACTGAGGGCGGGTCCTATCTTTCACCTCCCCAGCCAGGCAGCCTGGGCTCTGGGCCCTCAACTCCGCTGTTTCCCCTCAACCTCTCCCTGTTTCTCTCCTCCATCTCTCTCCTCTGTCCCTTTCCTTTTGTATTCTGCTAGTGGTACTTTTATAAATGAAGCATCTGTTAAAACCCAGATAGGAAAGGTAGTGTGGGTATTGTAGATGCCTGGGTGGCTTTATCAGTGGTGTTTTTTTAATGGCTTTATTGGTCCTGTTTTGTAATTTTTCAACTTGGCTATAACTCCTGAATATCTGTACTATTCTGTGCAGGGTGTTTATAAGCAAGGAGTAAGAGATGGTGAAGGTACTTTCTGGTATGTTGATGGAACTAAAGATAGTGGAGTTTGGAGAGGAAATAAGCTGGTACAACTAGAATTTCCAGCTTATGGCATCCGGTTCTTTCCCTACTCGGTCTATAGGCCAGATGTACACAGGATTAGGAGGAAACACAAGCCTAAGCCGGGTCTCCTTGAGGTTGTTATTTATTTAAACATTTATTTATTCATTTACTTTCTGCGACAGATTTTGGCACTTTCTGTAATTGGGGTTATTAGTGCCTATCTACGGTTGTAGAATGTGGCGCCTAATGTCTTGTTGCATTTATCAGGTTTGGACCTGTTAATATATACCTACATACAACTTGTGAAATAACAATTAGACTTGTAAAAATGTTTAAAAGGTGACAAATTTATTTACTTGCATATATATTTATATCTATATATAGTATTATTTTGGTATTACTGCTGCTGTTAATGTTTTAGCAAGATTCCTTAGTTCCCTCTTGCTAAAAAGATGTGAAATTGGTAAATTTTCTTCCTTTTTTGTAGCTTTCGTTTCACATGCCAAGTTGAGTACAGCTTGCTACACTATGAAAGTCTTTTGAGCTAATGAACAAGACTGACACTTATTCTAAAGTCCTATCGTTGAGAGTTTATCCTTCTAGCATTAGTTCACTGACCTTTTAAAGGAAGTAGAATTAACTCAAACAAACATAAAAGTTGTAAGGCCCAACTACAACTCCACCATGTACCCAAACATATGATAAGCTGTGAATATAAATCTCTTATAGTATATATTGGTATCCTTTGACATGTACTTGTATGAGAGTTACATCCAGTCATGAACACTTATCACTAGACATGCATGGACAGCAAATGCTGTTGCTAGCCAAAAGCAAGAAGAGACTTTGCGAAGATGTTTTGTGTGTGTTTGAATTTCTTTTGTGTTATTTTATCTCTAGAATTTGTCGGAGGAATTTCTCATGAGTGCTGCTACTAATAAATTGAAGAAGGTGGAGGAATTTGTTGATGCAGAAGTAGTGTACGCAGATGTCAGAGATTCAAACTTGTGCAGTCCATTCTTTGCAGCTGCTGTAAGTGTTGAATACCTTACCTAACCACATAAAGTTAGTGATACTTGATTCAGTTGGCTACGGCATAAAAAATATTTGTGCAGGTTTTTTTTTTTATAACATGAAGTTAACATTCTTATAATTAGCACATGTGTGTTACTAATAGCTCGATAATTTCTGCTCGTTTCATGAACCGGATCTCTTGATTAACAGGTAACACAAAGTGCAGCAATTAAGCCCCTGAGTCAATTTTACCTTGCAAAAAAAGAAGAAAAAAAAGAAAGAAAAAGTATATTCAAGGATGTTAAATGTCTTGATATAGCTAATGGGAGATCCACGGCCAAATAATATTGCTGACTATGTCCTCTTAAGTTAGGAATAAGAATCATGGATGGTGAGCATTATTATTTTTAGTAGGAAGGTAGCTAAACTACTAACATATGTGAATGTAATGTAAGTATTTGAGATAGTTTTTCATAATAACTACCACATGGCTACTGTTCAGTAGATGAAAGTATGAAAATGAAGTTTGAAGCAATGGCAAAATATCTGCACAAATTAGCTAATATATTCTTTTTTCTTCTTCGACTTTGAATAAGTTTAGCCCTATTTAATTTTCAGCATTCCCGTATTTTGATCTATTTTTCTCTTCTAATGTAGATCAATAGTAACTGTGAAGTGGTGGAATTCTTGCTGGACTACACTATTCATGTGGACATCAACCAGATTGAGAAACATGGAGTCACGGCTCTTAATGCTTGCTGCCACCTTCTATATAGTGCACATCCAGAAGTGAGAGACAAATAATAACAGATAAGGTGCTATTGTCCAACTTGAGGAGATAGTGGGAGCTCAGGTTATATTCACCTCTGAGGTAGCTACTGATGAAAGCAGATTATATGGGGATTGGATGAAAAAATTGTATAGGCTTTCCATAATTCATTAGCTATAATATTTCTGTAGTTGAATGGGAAATTCATAAGTTGAAGTCAGGCACAAGTTTATCATTAACATCCAATTCTAGCAAATAAAAAAAAATGAATGAATTGGTTAAGATACAATTTAAAGAGTCTGGGGCTGATTTATGTAACTAGCTAATAGCTCTGTTGGTTGGTTTTGATGTAATGAATTATTTCATACCACATATTTCAGGTCGTGCGAGTCTTATTTGATCCTTTATCCAAAGATGACACTGACATCGTTCCTAAGCTGGATCGTTGTAAGAGTTCACTCTTGAACAACCCGCTATTGCATTCCACTCTGGATGAGCTGAAGGAGAAGGAAGATGAAGCTGATGGTTGTACTTCTGTCTCTATGACACAGCTGAATAAGAATAACTCCAACTCCAGTTCATTAGATCCTTTTGCAAAGAGCCCTACATTGTCTGTATTGCAGAGGTCTAACACTGCTCCTCAACTTGTTCCGTTGAAGAAAAAAGTTTGCAGCTCTGCTAAGCCAAGAAAAGGAGCTGCTGTAGGCCTATCTGAGTTGCCCAGTATCGAGGAAGCTGAATTGCTTAAGTCTGAAGAGCCAGAAACTGAATTGGTTAAAGATAAACAGAACACTAGCTTGCTCAATAATGAAGCTCCGATGCCTCTGTCTAAGTTGTCTAAGAATGAAACTCCTAAAAAGGAAGTGCTTAATAAAGATTTTGCTAAAGAAGGTTTGCCTGATGACGCAGCTAGCGATGACATGCCTCGAGAGGATGTAACTGAAAAAACTTTGCCTAAAGACAACTTTTTAAAAGATGATGTAGCTAAAGAAAATTTTCCTCAAGATAACTTGCCTAAAGATGATGCTGCTAAGTATAATTTGACTAAAAATGATGAAGGTACAAATAAGATGCCTCAAGATGTTGTAGCTAAGGAAGACTTGCCTAAAGATGATGTAGCTAAATGTGAATTGCCTATAGGTGACGTAGCTAAAGATAACTTACCCAAAGATGATGCAAATAAAGATAAAGATGGCATGCCTGAAGATAAATTGTCAAGTGTAGGTCCTGCTCTGGTGGGTGGTATTGGCAAAGAGGTCCTTGACAGTAGCAAAGACGCCATCAAACATTTGCCAAAGAAAGGATGGTCTGTTGAAGCTGAATCTTCCGATACTGTGACTTCTTCTCAATTGACAGGCAACGATGCCAAGAAAGACAGCGGCAAGATAAGCAGTATTGACTCATCTTTGCAAAGCTTAGATTCTTCCATGGAGTCTGAGTCCAGCTGTAGCTCTTTGGTTCCAGGGTCTGTTAGTGTAGAAAGTTCCATATTAAGTGTTTCTGAGGGACTCCAGAGTGGGTCTGAATTGAATAAAGAGAGCAGTGTCATTAAGATACGACATCCCCTCCCATCTTTGAAGAACAGGCCAAGAATGGCCATGTCCTTGGATAATTATGAGCTAATGCCCAGCTTAGCTAAATATAGGGCATTAAAAAGTGCTTCCCCACCTTCACCAGTGCCCCAACCAGTGACTGCTGTGAGTTCAAGGTCCTCCTCTAGGAGGTCAAGTTCATCCTCTTTGAAGCGTTCCTCTGCTTCTCCCAAAGCATCAGTGGTACCACCAACATAGTAAGTACATAGTTATAATATAGCGTTACATGCACACTATTTCAGACGTGATGGCAGCTGCTAAAATTGGGGGGTGGGGGGGGGGGGGGGGGGGGGGGGGGGGAGGGTGACCATGTATCACAAACCAATTTACTTTCATGAACCATTTCTATTTTTCATGAAACAAGTATAACTTCATATTAACTAAGCTAAATAAAACCTCCCAATGCAATTCAATGCTTAAATCTGCATAGCCTGTGGCCCCCAAGCAATAAATCTCTGGGGGCTAGTGCCTCCTGGCCCCCCCACTTCCATCACCCATGTATTTTCATTAATCACTAGGCCGAAACTGCAATTTCCTCTTTGTCCCACACTGATAGGAACTGTACCTATTATGTGTAGAATAGAGCCATATTTCATAACTATACGAAATTTGGCTCTATATTATGTAGGTCACATATTTTACTACTTCAATAATTATATATATGTATATTTAAATAACTTCAATATTTTAACTTAAATTAGCAGTGAAGTTTTTTATTTAGTCCACAAACAAACAGACGTTTAGACTCCGACAAGTCTTCATCAGTGATGCTATTATTTGAAAGGAAAGTATTTTGATGTATTTTTAAATTATTTTTTATAGTACTCCTGATTTAAGCCTGAAGAAGGTAATATATTTGCTTCTGGATAAAGGAGCCAATCCCAACATGTCTGTGGAGCCAGTCCCTCCTCTGCTCTATTCCATGTTGGCAGGTGATCCAGAAATGTCTGAGAGACTTCTTAGGAGGGGAGCAGACCCACACTATCAGCTACCTCCTAAGGTCAGTCAGTGTAAGACAAGTCCTTGTAGTATCATAATTGACCCCACATCTGCATGCTGTCTGGCTTATGGTGGTCATTATGTCATGGCAGCAGATCTCCATGGCAGCAGCTTAACAAATAGAATAGATCTACTGATGCGCAAAAATAATTTAAATGCTTTACATTACAAAAACTATATACTTTTTAAAAAACTTACATTCTGGCAATAGAACAATTCAGAGCAAGTCAAGTATTTATTTGAAATCAAAAGGACTTCAACTTCAGTTCTGCTATATGTAGTTGTTATTAAGAAAAGACAACTGACAAAATTAAAATACTATTGAATTTACTAATGAACAAGTGAATTTATAGTGGCTATAAGTGACATAAATAAATAATGACTTGCATTTTTTCATTTTTGTGAATTTCTTTTTAAACTATATTTTTAGTTTGGCGCGTACCCACTTCTGCATCTTGTTTCTAAAAGGGTGAATTCTCTAACCCCAGCCTTGGTAGAGCTACTGCTGCGCTATGGGGTGGATCCCAACCTTGAGCATGACATTAAGAAGCTAGAAAAAGAATCTGACAAAGCCAAGGAGGCGGCAGATAAAGCTGGTGATAAGAAAACCGGAGCTGATAATTTAGTTGACACTCCGGGGTGCTTGCCTAAATATTACTTACAAAGTATGGAATCTGCTCAAAAATTAATGGCTGAAGCAGAGTGTTCTGATGAAAAGAAAAGCACCACAGGTAGTGAAGATAAGGCTACCAGCTCTGGTACCATGTCAAATCAACCTAGTAAGAGCGGAAAGGTAAACGGAAACCAGAAAGCAGACTTCACGGAGAAGCCATTGAGTCAAAAAAGTGATGCTGGGGCTTCAGCTAGTAAGAAAGAACCTCAGCGCAAACCAAAATCAATGGCTCAGGCCAGACGTTTAAAGTCTTGTTCAGGAATGCGCATTACTAAGGCTAGCCAGCCTGTACCTCTTGCCAGTAGTTCCAATCATATGATAACTGAAGGATCAAGTGGAACTGGTAGTGCACCAAAACCACTGGCTCGATATAGCAGTTTGAAGTTATTAGATCCTAAACCCAAGGAATCCGGACCAACTCTGAAACCAATTAAAAGAAGCAATGCCAAATCGGCTAAGGTACGCAAACCTGCAAAGAAGCCTGCTGTAACCGGAGGAGAAGATAGTGGGATGGACACAGGAAAAGATGACATAGATGCTTCTGTGAGGGCAGCCGTAGCAAAAGAGATAGCATCATGGGAGGAGGAGAAGATAATGGCTGGTGAAAATGAAGGCTCCACTTCACTGACTGCTATTCACTTTTTGTGCTCTTCAAAACTCTATGGCACTGCCCAAGAGAAAAAAAAGGTTGGTTGATTTAAGAGTGAATAGTATATTTTCCAAAGTTGAGGTTTTTATGTTGTATCTATTATCTATTTTCAGCAATATGAAATCATACCTGTGACTATGCATATTCTACTGGAACGAGGTGCATCCGTCAATAATGTGTTCATGGGACACTCCCCTCTATCCATGGCGATACTATCTGGCTATGATTGTGTAAGTAGAAAGAACAGAGACTATTGAAGTCTGACTTGTGAAGAGTAACTTGTGGTATGCCTCAAATCACATCAAAGATGTTGAGTCTAGTTAAAATGCACTGAAGGTTTTGTGTACACCAGGAACTCACAAGTAAAAGTATTTTGGTATTTCAATTAAGAATGCTCCTCATCTCAACTCCCTCCCGCCCATACACTTCTAATGAAGTGAATAACACATGCTGACTGACTAGCTTTTCATCCTCAACAATCAGTTTGCTATGATAATTGTGATTAAATGCTATTCTTCAGGTGGTGAATTACTTATTTTTACTTTTTTATTTTTTTTATTGTGGATCATTCTTGGCAAGACTGATATGAAGTATGCTTTAAAGAGCTTAATCATCTCTTGTATCTTGTCCCATCATCTTTATTATTAAATTAACTAGTATATATAACATTTAATATATTACATTAATACATAATACTGATATTTTTATCGCACAGGCTATTAACCTGCTCATCCAGTATGGAGCAAAACCCAACCTTCCCTTGGGGCTAGGAGTAGGCAATGCTCTGTGTGTTGCTACCACACACATGGCCCACAAGGTTCGCCTTCCTCCTCCGACTGGCAAAACTCCTAACATTGACTACATGTCCCCCATAAAGATTATGGACCTCCTTCTCCGTTCTGGAGGCTCGCTGTTGGCTCCTGTTAAGTTCACCAAGGACACCATTGGCATAGTGATGGATTTTGCTCATGCCACATATAAAACTGTGAGCAAGTAACTTTTTAAATACTCTTAATGCTTAATGGTACAGTATGGTATATTCAAACATTTTAATTGATTTTTGTTGTTGTCTTTGTATAGGATAGGAGAATGTCTATTGTGAAGTACAGCAACTTTTCTAAAACTGAGAGATTGCAATACCAGTCTGTGAAGAAGCTTCATGGATTTCTGCTAAATTTGCTGCGCTGTAGGGCACTAATCAGCGTTGGAAGAAGAGGTACATGGAACAATATTGAAATGAAATTTAAAACAACATTTTTATGCTGTTGTATTTTTTCTTATCCAATGAGATTCTATAGTATCCCTCTTATTTGTCATCATTGAAATTATATAAATATTAGTATAAAATCAGTGCCATATGTTCTAGTATTACTCTTCTAAGAGTGTGCATGTAAGAAATCAACCACTAGTTTTATTTTAATGACTTTGCACCATTTACACAGTGAATTATGAAACAAAACATTCCATCATATATCACTCTAATAGTGCATATTATATATGTATGTGTATATGTTGTATGTCTGTGCATGTGTAATAGCTAATTTTCTAAGTTTCAACAACCAGTTAATGTTTAATTAAAACCTAACCTGTATGTATTACACACCTTTGTCTACTTTCTTCTTTCATGTATGACAGAAAAAATTTGGAAGCAGTTTCGTGAGGTGGAAGAGCATATGGAGTATTTGGACGACATAGAACTGAAGCTCCGCCTCTTGAACCTCCCTGCCAACTCCCAAGAGAGGAAAGATGCGATGAAGAGAGCCCAGAATTACCCGGAATTGATGGTCCTTCCTGAAATCTCGCTGAAAGTGTCTTTGGATAGCCTGGAGCAGACTCTGAGTGGCGACCAGATGGAGAACGAGGGATTTGAGAAAGAAGCATATGTTGAAGCTAAGAAGCCCCAAAAGAGGAATTCTTTGATAAATAAAGTTGCTAGGTACAGGGAGCTCATTGAACGTGTGGAAGACTTCTTCAGAATCAACCGGTATATGATTGACAGGAAGGATTGGGAGTTTTCCAGCTTCTGCTTTGAGTGTGGCAAAACAGCTGGAGTTCATCTCACGTTGTGTACCGGTTGCGAGCTTATCAGCTATTGTGGGCGTACATGCAAGATGAACCACTGGAAGAAAGGCCACAGGGAAGAATGCTGCAAGCTGGAGCTGATTAAGCAGCGTATGCTCATGACCTACTGAGTCTCTCGACTACATGGGTACTTGAACTATCTTTGAGAGAAGTAACTCTCGTCATTACACACGTTTTGGCATAACTTAATTACTCACATTGCATTAGATCTAGATCATGCTGTAGATTAGTATTCACTGAACACAGCCTTGTATAATTATGTATTGTATGAGGTATGATTCAGGTCTCACTTAAATAGTTCAACTTGTGTTAAATTTGAGAGAGTGAATTGTTGTAGTTGGTGCTTGCCACTACAATCACTGGTGTAGTCATGCTAGACAAGTGTAATAAGAAGTTCAGATGGTCATACAGACCACGTCAAAGAAACAGTAAGTCATTGAATAAATTACATCGCCAGTAGCTAGATGCTGTTCATTTATTCTTCAACTCAGACTACTCCTCAACTCCTGTAATAATGTGTTGGTAATTCCACTTTAAACCAACCTCCCCCCTATTCACCTGCCACCTCTCCCCTGCCACCCTGTTTCATTGGCTTGTTGTGGAGTGTTTGAGTTTAAGGGGGAGGTACCAATCCTATTAAATAAGAGTGACATATTTAGTATAATTAAATACGCAAATGTAAGATAAGTTTTAAACATAACATAGACATCTTTTAGTGAAATTAATTATTACATTATTGAGGAGGTTGAGCAATCACACATTCTTGATGACCAGTGGTGTCTCCCCATGTCCACTGAGGTTTGTCTGCACTCTAATCTGCCGGTACTTCCTTGCACAGATATCCACAAACGGTATACACAGAACCTGAGCTGGTCGCAGGATAGCCGGGGAACAAGAGTGCACCCAAAACAGAAACACCTTGAGCGCTGGCACCCAGATCCAAACACGAGCAAAGACGGTCAAGCCACTTGTACAGCCCCAGATGATCGTGGCAGGCACTCCCACCACGAGGACGGCTATGTAGTAGGTTACTAGTTGCACGTAGCGATGGCTACTCTTTAGACACTTGAAGAGTTTTGGAAATATTTGCAGTTCAGTGTCTTGGTGCTCCTGAATGTACGCTTCAAACTCCAGCTATGACAGAGATAGATAAATACTGCATAATTTTTCAGCATAAGTTGTGGCTCATTCTGATCAATTGGTTAGCTCTACTTTAAATGAACTTTAGGTGCCTGTTTTTTTTAGTTTGGTTATGTCATGAAATGCAACCTTGTTTAGTTTTACAAATGAGCACCACACAACTAATTAGAACTTTACTTTGTAGTAGCTATGTGTAGTCAATACATGAGCAAGTCAGTTTTGACTTTAAACCCATTATAAAAGTATTCATTCACTGCTCAAAGTATTGTGGACAAAATACAGCTAATTGTTCTGGTATGCAGGATAATTGGGAGGACATGATAGATACCAGTAGTGACCGCTCTGAATAGGCTTTAACTAAATTCTCTGTCATTTTGCTACCTATATTTTGTTTATAAACTTACCTAGTTAGTTAGCTACCCATTTTTTCTCCTCTTATTTTGTTTCCCAGGAACTTTTTGTTGTTGTATTAACATGGAAATAAAATAATAAGCAAAAGTTGTATTAATTCTGAAGATAGCTGCTGCTGAGCTAATCAGAAAAAAGAAGAAGAAATCTTGGCTTATCAAGTAGCTAGCTATGGAACTGATAGATTATGAAATAATGTTGAAAAGAAAAAATCAACTAGACTCTTATGTTTGACTCCAAGTTAATAATTTGGTCTCAAATTTGTCCTGTGCTATATGGAATCACTCATCTGCTCTAACCATTGCTTCATTTTTTTGGGTACCCATTTTGCACCAATTTTGCTAAGCAAATCTTGTCAAGGCCTTGTGACTCCTGATAGGAGTACCCTAGGTACCAGCAGTGCCTCAGGGTAGGTAAGAAAATAGGGTGCTGCAACAGTGATTCAGTGTAAGCCTTTCTCTTTATATACCTCTCTTCTTCCCTAGCAGCCATTAGCACTGCTCACCTTCAAGGCCTCCTCGTCTTGAGTAAGAGTATTCATGCTCTCTCGGCGGGCTGACACCACACTCTCACCACTATGATGGACATCCTGCCTTTCTTCCCTTGAGGGTTCTCCTTCCACCTCAGGCTCTTTTCTCTCCAATTCTCCCAAAATGTCCCTGTTCTGGAGCACCTCCAGTCTTGTTTCACTTGAAGCTCTCCTAGTCTGGAGTGGATAAGCTGAAGCAGAGAGAAACCTGCTCATCTGATAGTGCCGACTTCGGTTACCAGAAGCCAATCTATCCAGAGTGTCACTGGGGTTGCAATCCATTGTGACACAGATCTTCACTAACACTACAGCAACAGACTTCTCTGTTGTATTAGTTGATGCTTAATTCAAGTTTGATGTTGCTATAGTAGCTTTAGGTTCGTCCTGGAGTCAATCAATTGGAATGTAAACATCAATGTATCCATTTACCAAAGTGTATCTGTGGCATTGGAATGTAGGAATGAGTGTATTTGAATGGCTGTGAAGCCATAGTTCATGCCACGCCCGCCCTGCCCAAACCAATTTGATTATAGCTACTGGTGTTATAGACACACTAGTCTTTGATTGCTAGTTGCACTTGTTTTGTATCTTTTTATTTGAGGGAGTGGATGGGTCATATGTAATGGGATAAGGGGTCATAGTGCAATGGGATAGGGGTCATAGTATAAAATTATTTGTTTAGAATTTCATGCACTATTGCTTACCTAGTTTGAAATACATATATGATTTGTCAAGCATTTAAATTGCAGCAGACTGCAAAATATTGAATCAAGACCTTTACCCACCTCTTACACTCAGGAATTGCACACACCTTACTACAGGAACTTGTCAACCATGCAGTTTGCAAGTGTTATCATTTTGTCTGTCTCAGTTTCTGTGTGAAATGTGAAACAGAGAGAAAGGGAGAGAAAGCCTTCCCTTTGTGGGGTAGCTGCTGCAGCATGAAATGGCCTCTGTTAAGTAGCTTGATGCTTAGCTATAGATATGTATTAGAGAACTCAATTCAATGTTTCAAAAATTTTAACATCGGAGACAGAATTGCTCCGTGTGTGCAAGCTTTTTCTCTTTCTTACTTGCAGTAATAGAAAGCTCCAACAGAGACTTCACTAGTTGTATATACATTTGTCACATTATGTGGTAATTTGCTCCAGTGCTTATGAACTTGTGTAACCAACATCTCTAATTCAAGACTGTAAAACTTGACAGTGGATTTACAACCCATTAGTTATACACTCTAGATCCTAATACATACTCTCAGGATTCACATTGGATACTTTCAGTGTCAAGATCCCATCAACATACATTTTTTTGGTACTTCAAGCAAATATATACTTCCTGCTGAATGTGATGATGCTTTACCCATTCATGTAATGGCAATACACTACATGTACTATACCAAACTGGTAAGCTCATGATTATTCATGAATACCTACTGTTGGTTGTCATTGTTACTGACACGTAAGTGTATTTGTAGAGCAGAATCAGTGACCTAACAATATGGTGTTACTCAGATAGTAATTGGGCCTGGTGGTGGTACACCTAAAGACACAAGAGGGTTCAGAAAGTCAGCAAGTAAATGCAATCCCCATCCACAGTGAACAGATTGATATGTAGCTGCTTAGAATAGACCAGATGCCACATGAGAAGTGCAGAGATTAAGAAAGACTTGTACAATATGGAATGACACATAGAATAAAAATAAATATATGAGTTTGATGCCTTGATAATAGTGTCTAGCTGGTCCCTCCTGGAGGGTTGCTGTCGCTGGGATTGGACGACGTTGTCAAGTCACTGATGGGATTAGCACCACTTGGTCCACTCATCATCTCGAGGAATGGCTTCAACTGAGCACCAAACGGTCTATAAAAATATGTAATTTAAGATACAAATAAACTGTATTATTTTTTTTTACTGTTATTATTGTTATTATTATTGTTATTATTATTGTTATTATTATTATTATTGTTATTATTTATCCATTCTTGTTACTTTCCTATTTTATTATTCATCCTAGTATTAGTTATGCCTGCAATAAACTATATTAATTAACAAAGTATTCAGACTTTATAGACATTGGGAGAATTTGATGAGACCGAGCAGATTCAGCACATTCTACAACTCCAGGATATTTGGCTGCCCCTTAAACACCTTCTATTAAACCTATCTGGAGGGTGACCTCGACCACAAAACCAAACAACAACACGAATTATCTATTACACTACAAGTGTCTAATGTGTGCACTGATTCAAGGCAGTGTATAGGCTATACGTATGCATGTATGTACGTAGCATTATATATAGACATTGGAGTAGTGCACGTGACAGTGTCATGGCTTAGGCAACTATTGGGAACTATCTGTCTGCCTAGCGTTGGGGGCACACCTCAACTTTGGAATTGTTATTTAGCCTACAGCACATTACAACACATTACAGCACATTACAACACATTACAGCACATTACAACACATTACAGCACATTACAGCACATTGCAGCACACTACAGCACAATGCAGCACACTGCAGCACACTGCAGCACACTGCAGCACACTGCAGCACACTGCAGCACACTGCAGCACACTGCAGCACATTGCAGCACACTGCAGCACACTGCAGCACACTACAGCACACTACAACACACTACAACACATTACAACACATTACAACACACTGCAGCACACTGCAGCACATTACAGCACACTACAGCACACTACAGCACATTACAACACATTACAACACATTACAACACACTGCAGCACACTGCAGCACACTACAGCACATTACAGCACATTGCAGCACACTGCAGCACACTGCAGCACACTACAGCACACTACAGCACATTACAACACATTACAACACATTACAACACATTACAGTGGTCCACAAGTATCTGCTAAATTAATATGCCACTATTTCAAATTTGCTGTCAAAAGGTGAAAGGAATTCGATTTCAATGTGAAGAAAGGTAAAAGAACTTCAACTTTGTAGTGCTGTAGAAGTCTACACATTGGGCTTTACAAAGCTCCTGTAAAACATAGCTCAGTGATACTCTACTGACAGCTGTTAGTGTCATTACTACTGCTACACAGGTTTCGGCACCTACATAGGGATGAACAGTAAATTTGAAGACCCTTTACCAATACAAATCGGAACCCGGCAAGTGATAAATCTGAGCACCAAATAAACACGGCAGTGTACTGATAATGCTCTAATATGCACTTTGCCATAAAGCTGTATGGCTGCTGTAAGGTTCACCCACAACCGTCTACATTCTTAAAGCTACACAATCATAACTTAGGGTCAAATGAGCTGGCAGTATTACATGCAACTACAAAAAAAGAGTGAAACATAACCTGGCTTGAATTATTGGGAATAGCTGAGCTTGGGTAGGTACAACCTTGTGCATTACTCCTATATCTCATCTGAAAGGATAGCTTAAACAGAAACTTGGATGAAGCCAAGTAGAGGTGCACCGATAGAAGATTTTACCGATATACCGATAACCGACATTGTATCTAGAATCGAGGCCGATACTGATAACAGATAGATATATTCATTGAATTTTGAAAATTTAATTTTTACACAATTAGAAGTATAATGGTACTAGTCTAGAGTCTTCAGTGTCAGGAACAACGTAGTGCCAAATTGACGACCTCTTTTTAGACATCGTAGTTAAGTTTCTTTGTCTTTACGCCGTCTAAAAGCAAGCAGAACTCATCCGTTCAGTGTCCATGTGGTGAGTACGAAATTTTTTTCTATTGGTTAATTATATCGGTACGGCGGGTAGTGTTGACGACCGATACCAATATCGAAAAAGTAGGCCAATAAACTGATAGATTATTGGTGCAACTCTAAAGCCAAGTTGACAGACCACAAGATAGTATTCAACATTTCCTTTACATCTCTATCCCATACACTCCACTCCACAAACAGTGCTTGGTTGGTCCAGTCCAGAACTGTACAGCCATTGAAATCTACTTGTGACCCACAATAGCACCTTAGCTGAACTGGATCTTATAGAGTAGCTTTAGGGACCCTCCACGACACTAGTGCCCTAATTACTACGTACAATACCCGTTACCACACAGAGGAATGCATTAAGGGTGAGGCTTAGGCAATATTTTTTCATATCATCTGTGTTCATAGTTATCACTTTGGGTTATTACGTACCACCCTTCCCACCAGGTTATACAAGTGTTTATTGCACAAGAAAGTCGTTCCTATGGTACTAGTGCACGAGCAGTACATAATACATTTATAATTCTTAGAATATCACTCGTGTGATAGGTCATATATACGCGAGTGCCTGCAGCACTTGTGTAAGTACTAAGCTAACAGACTTGTGATATTCTCCTGTAGCAAATGAATATATATTTACACCTGGGTCTCTTTCGCACACAAACAAGCTAGTCTGCAGGGCTCGAGAGTAAGATGTGACAGTGTTTAGACAACGTAAGGCACAAGTAAAATTTACCAATTCTATAACCACTGGCATTATTTCCTCATTAATATTCCATTCTTCCTAATCCAGTCTAACACACTCAGTATACAAAACTCGATGTCTTGGGACAGACAGACAGGACACAAACAAAATATCAGGTCACCAGGCATGAAATTTCACACTCCTCACGTACGTTTGCAAAACTTCTGCCGGCAGATTAGTGATGTAGCTGGGGATAGAGTTACTGGTGAGGAACTGAGACAGTTCATCAGAGAAAGTATTGCAGTTGTGCTCCAACAACTTATACTTGTCTGGTCTACAAACATAAAAACAAAAAAAACAACAAATTATCATGAAAGAGCATAGATTACTTCACAAGAATGTCAGCACACTCACTCTGCCCCCACCCCCAATAAAAAAACCCCAAAAACAACAACAACAACAACAAAAAGCAAACTTAAAAACAACAACATAAAACAAAGCAAAAAAAAAAAAAGAAAAAAAAAAGAAGACAAAAGACAAAACAAAAACAACGACCAAACAAAGACAAGAAGGATCATAGAGTGATCTCTCACTTCTTTGTGCTTATGGCATGTTCTACTCTCTCAAGTTTCTATCAGATGATGGTTGAATTACTTAAACACACGCACAACCACTTCATGTATGTATTAGTCACAGCAATCCAGCCAATTCTAACTGTTGCATGAGATCACTGCAGCTACTCTATACTGGCTATACATAGGTAAGGTCAGCTTAATTAGAAACACCTAACAAATCTGCATTTATTTTCAATTTAATTAACACCCGTTGGAACACATCGTCAACAAGGTTTCAGAAGGGGATGCCAGTTATTTGAACAAGCTGATCCACGAGAGGTGCTGATAATTAGAAATGTTTAAAAATGTACTTAACTGCACCATATATGAGAAAGCGCATGCAACCATTATGAGATTCTTGGGTTTCAGCTGGCAGGACAGGGATAACTGAAGTAGAGAGAATTCAACAAATCACAAACACACACACACACACACACACTGAGTGAGTTAAATCATACAGAATCATGTTTATTTGTCACTGATGGGACTCCTACAGTTTCAAGCTTGCTGCACACATGTATTGACGTGCAGTTAACTATGATAACATCGAAAAACAAACAACCAGCAATTGAACCATCCACTACTTCCTACGATCTGCTTTCACAATATCATCTCATCACAAATCATCTTCAAGCTTCCTATGCAACTAGAGATTGTTCATTGCTACCTTCCTTACTGGAAGTGTAACACTGGACAGAATGTGAGCAACCATTCTTTAATTAAAGGAAGTAAAAACATAATGAATTCCCCTCCTCCTTCTGTCACTAATCCACCACTGGCTTACGAGAACTGTGGGCTGAGCTCTGTGAGGTATGTCAGGAAGATGTCTTCCGGAATGAAAGTCTCTCCCAGATCCTCAACCTTGTGGGGAGGGCCCATGATGGTAGTACCCTACAACATGACAACAACAACAACAACAACAACAACAACTGAGACTAATTTCACTAGCTGACTCTTCACCAAGATCACTACGAAACAAAAATGGAAAAACCATATCACATGGCTTACCAACGTCTATAGTAGTAAACAGAAAAACAAAATGTGTTGTTGTAATAATAAAAGCTGATTAGAGGGGAGTAATTAGAAAGCCTTGCAATGATGGCTTGGATAAACCACTTCCGCAAAACAAACACTTGATCTATCTGTAGAGTTACGTGTTCATAGGAAACTGAGGCATTTACAAGACTTTTTGCAACTCTTAATTAAAAATAATAACTCCCATTGCCACTTTGTCCTCCCTAGGCTGCCACACCGTACCAGAAAAATTAATAATTTGTGTGGACGTGAAATGGTCAATCGACAACTAGTGCAAGAAAAGGTAAGAGAGAGTTAAATGATTACTGTATCTAGTCCAATTTACAGCACCAAAAAAACTGAATAATCCAAATCTGGGAAATAGTCTATGATTAGAAAAAAAGTTTTTAATTGGTTCTTAAAACAGGGCGGAGCTTACAAATAGGATTGAAGTCAGACTGGTTGAGAATTAAACCCTGAAGTGAGGATGAAAGGCGGATACAGCTCTATACCTGCAAGATCACTTCACTTGATTTGCATTAGCTGTACTTTACGCGTACAAAACGATTTTTTTAATAAGTCTGGAAGTGGTACTGCTGTTAGCCATAACTGAACATTCCACTGAGCCTCATGCACACTCTATTTAGATATCCTTTGGTTTATAAATAGAACACAGAAGAAAAACCAGTCACAGAATAGTTGCATCATTCTAGCATGCTGTAATTGGAATAAATACGGTAGCTGTCAAGATAAATGCCCTGAAGAGACTTAGCTAACACACCCACTGACCCACACGTACACCTATATGCATGCACACATACACACACAAACACCACAAATTTCACAGCCATTTTCACATATTTTTGTCCAATTTCTCACCGGATTGCAATATTCAATTCCCATTCCACCGTAATAATACTCCTTTCCAAACACGACCACTCCAGTGTGCCTGAAATAGAAATGCAAACATCAAAATGGCGTAAAATGACAATCATTGATAATCCAGTAGTAAGCAAGTCTATGCATATAGATCAATAAAGACTCGGGAGCTGAAAGACAAAATGGAATCCCTGAGGTGTACAAATGTCATAACTTTTTGACCTTTCTAGTCATGTAGAATACAGTTTTCCTCTCTCTTTTCCCCCACATCATTTAAATCACCTCTAGTTTTACTGATCACTTAAAGGGTTAACTTTGTGGATGTACAACTAAGCAAATACTCCATAATAGAGTGAAGGACAATATTGAGCAATGATTACTATCACATGCAATGCTAAATTATAAATCTAATTAATTGTGAGCTGATGAATGCCCCCAGCAGTCCTCGTTATTATTGAAACCATATTCCATTCCCTTAATTAATGTAAATAATCTACTCAAGTTGTAACTATTAGTTGGTTCTTGTTGGGCTACACATATCACGCTCAAACTATCAACTTTTGACCAATTTTGCTTGTCTTCATCTCGCTACAGAAATAGCATATAAAGTGTATTACTTATGGTATATCAATCTGTTACTTAAGTATAAGAAGACCTCCAATGAGAATGATAAAAGTACATCATATAGCTCACCAAATGCCATTGATCTGCTTTCCTGCAAGCATACACACGACATATTGTAATCTGATATAATTAATCTTTCTAAGTTTACCTAAGAACATGGGAGAAAGCTGAGAAGCCATTCCTTGCGAGAGGTCATAGATATACAGTTGAACTTTAGACATAGCTATATACAGAGCTCACAGTTCTCCGAAGGAAGAAGAAAGGAAAGACACTAAGAAAGTAGAAAAAAGTACTGACTAGGCGTGACAATGCTCGGGGGTGTGGCTTAGAGGGTTAGATCGAAGAAGAGGGCGACCTGATTGATCACGTGAGCAAACCATTTGTTGGTATTATTTTATTCTCAAATCAAATACAAAGGTTAGATTGCGGTTGGATGTTGTTTTGTGCGGTTGAGTAAAAGGTGAATTAGACTTTGAAAGTGGAAAATGTGGAGTTAGGAGAACCCTCGTGCTTTTCGAGAGAGTCTATCAGGTGAGTACCGTTCTAGGTATAATTCTTGTTTGCACTGGAGTGTTAATTTCTAGTGATTACATTAGGTACGCTTCTTTATCAGTTATTTAGTTAGCTATCTTCTTGTATCCTATATTATTAATAAAAATAACCCCCCTTCATATTATTAAGATCAAGTGATCCTCTAGCAATGGTGCATTTTTTCCTGCATCTGGTATATTTGCAGTGGAAAACACTGGTATCTTAGCTACCAGCTAGTAGTGTATTGCCTTGGGAACATTTATGGGATGTGATAAGCTAGCATATTCCTGGTACTCCTTTCAGTTAAACTCCAACAGTAGAGCTTGAGGTCACCAGTTAGCATCACAATAGAACAGCTGCTATGGCAACGAGTCCATGAATTCACCCATGTAAGAATTACCTATGATTATGATTGCTTTTTTACCAGGTGGCTGTTACTGGGAGAGTCAAATTTTGTGTTGGGCAGCAGTTGAATCCGTCTGGGTGGCTGGAATTGGTTGGAACTGCAAGCAATGGCCAGTAGCAACAGAACATGGTACCACAAGCACATTGGCCGCATGGAGACAGAGAAGCTCTTGACAGAGAGCAAGGAAGATGGCTCTTTTCTGTTAAGAGAGAGTGATACAGTGAAAGGAGCGTATGTGTTATCTACAATGTGAGTCAATAGCAATGAAATTTTATGGATAATTATGTGTATATATAATATATTATTATATTATATATTTGTGAAGTTTGTTTGTTTATTTGAGGTGGATGTAGTGGCATCTAAATAAGGATGGACCACTAAGAATAAGTGGTAGTAACTATGGTGATGCTGTGTTTGGGAAGAGTCATTGTAACGCCATGTGAAGGGAGTTGGGAGGAGGATTGGGAGGAGGTGGGAGGGGGGGGGGGGGGGGGGGGGGGGGGGGGGGGGG
>WLWD01003693.1_pt1 | contig 30342 bp, 14 predicted proteins | sample 6712731 | NCBI WGS metagenome assembly WLWD01 (sample SAMN12718690, study PRJNA576275) | sponge metagenome | isolation source: marine sponge | host: Mycale hentscheli | place: New Zealand: South Island, Marlborough, Capsize Point | collected 2014-11-01
TGTCCAGTGGACAATAATGAAACGAGAGAATCTGACGTTGACCATGTAATTAGCATATTTTAGAGTCGGACGTGTCCAGTGGACTAAAATGAAGCGAGAAAAACTGCCGTGAACCATGTAATTAGCATATTTTAGAGTCAGACGTGTCCAGTGGACTAAAATGAAACGAGAGAAACTGCCAGGGACCATGTAATTAGCATATTTTAGAGTCGTATGTGTCCAGTGGACTAAAATGAAATGAGAGAAACTGCCGGGGACCATGTTATTAGCATATTGCAGAATCGGAAGTGTCCAGTGGACTAAAATGAAGCGAGAGAAACTGCTAGGGACCATGTAATTAGCATATTTTAGAGTCGGACGTGTCCAGTGGACTAAAATGAAACGAGAGAAACTGCCAGGGACCATGTAATTAGCATATTTTAGAGTCGAACTTGTCCATTGGACTAAAATTGAACGAGAGAAACTGCCAGGGACCATGTAATTAGCATATTTCATAGTCGTACGTGTCCAGTGGATTAAAATGAAATGAAAGAAACTGCCGGGGACCATGTAATTAGCATATGTCATAGTCGTACGTGTCCAGTGGATTAAAATGAAATGAAAGAAACTGCCAGGGACCATGTAATTAGCATATTTCATAGTCGTACGTGTCCAGTGGACTAAAATGAAATGAAAGAAACTGCCAGGGACCATGTAATTAGCATATTTTAGAGTCGGACGTGTCCATTGGACTAAAATTGAACGAGAGAAACTGCCAGGGACCATGTAATTAGCATATTTCATAGTCGTACGTGTCCAGTGGACTAAAATGAAACGAGAGAAACTGCCAGGGACCATGTAATTAGCATATTTTAGAGTCGAACTTGTCCATTGGAGTAAAATTGAACGAGAGAAACTGCCAGGGACCATGTAATTAGCATATTTCATAGTCGTACGTGTCCAGTGGATTAAAATGAAATGAGATAAACTGCCAGGGACCACGTAATTAGCATATTTCATAGTCGGACGTGTCCAGTGGACTAAAATGAAATGAGAGAAACAGCAAGGGACCATGTAATTAGCATATTTTAGAGTCGGACGTGTCCAGTGGATTAAAATGAAATGAGATAAACTGCCTGGGACCACGTAATTAGCATATTTCATAGTCGGACGTGTCCAGTGGACTAAAATGAAATGAGAGAAACAGCCAGGGACCACGTAATTAGCATATTTTAGAGTCGGACGTGTCCAGTGGACAAAAATGAAACGAGAGAAACAGCCAGGGACCACGTAATTAGCATATATTAGAGTCGGACATTTCCAGTGGACACAAATGAAACGAGAGAATCTGCCGTTGACCATGTAATTAGAATATTTTAGAGTCGGACGTGTCCAGTGGACTAAAATGAAACGAGAGAAACTGCCGGGGACCACGTAATTAGCAAATTTTAGAGTCAAATGTGTCCAGTGGACTAAAATGAAATGATAGAAACAGCCAGGGACCTTAAATTTTAGAGTCGGACGTGTCCAGTGGACTAAAATGGTGGACTAAAATGAAATGAGAGAAACTGCCAGGGACCACGTGATTAGCATATTTTAGAGTCGGACATGTCCAGTGGACAAAAATGAAACGAGAGAAATTGCCGGGGACCATGTAATTAGCATATGTTAGAGTTGGACGTGTCCAGTGGGCTAAAATGAAACAAGAGCAACTGCCGTGGACCATGTAATTAGCATATTCTAGAGTCCGACGTGTCCTGTGGACTAAAATGAAACGAGAGAAACTGCCACGGACCATGTAATTAGCATATTTTAGAGTCGGACGTGTCCAGTGGACTAAAATGAAACGAGAGAAACTGCTGTGGACCATGTAATTAGCATATTATAAAGTTGGACGTGTCCAGTGGACTTAAATGAAACGAGAGAAACTGCCGGGGACCATGTAATCAGCATATTTTAGAGTCGAACGTTTCTAGTGGACTAAAATGAAATGAGAAAAACTGTCGGGGACCATGTAATTAGCATATTTTAGAGTCGGATGTGTCCAGTGGACTAAAATGAAACGAGAGAAACTGCCGTGGACCATGTAATTAGCATTTTGTAGAGTCGGATGTGTCCAGTGGACTAAAATGAAACGAGAGAAACTGCCAGGGACCATGTAATTAGCATATTTTAGAGTCGGACGTGTCCAGTGGACTAAAATGAAACGAGAGAAACAGCCAGGGTCCACGTAATTAGCATATTTCATAGTTGGACGTGTCCAGTGGACTAAAATGAAACGAGAGAAACTGCCAGGGACCATGTTATTAGCATATTGAAGAATCGGTCGTGTCCAGTGGACCATAATGAAACGAGAGAAACTGCAGTGGACTATGTAATTAGCATATTTTAGAGTCGGACGTGTCCAGTGGACTAAGATGAAACTAGAAAAACTGCCAGGGACCCCGTAATTAGCATATTTTAGAGTCGGATGTGTCCAGTGGACTAAAATGAAACGAGAGAAACTGCCAGGGACCATGTAATTTGCATATTTTAGAGTCGGACGTGTCCAGTGGACTAAAATGAAATGAGAAAAACTGCTGTGGACCATGTAACTAGCATATTTTGGAGTCCGACGTGTCCTGTGGACTAAAATGAAACGAGAGAAACTGCCAGGGACCATGTAATCAGCATATTTTAGAGTCGGACATGTCCAGTGGACAAAAATGAAACGAGAGAAACTGCCAGGGACCATGTAATTAGCATATTTTAGAGTCGGACGTGTCCAGTGGACTAAAATGAAACGAGAGAAACTGCCACGGACCATGTAAAAAGGATATTTTAGAGTCGGACGTGTCCAGTGGACTAAAATGAAACGATAGAAACTGCCAGGGACAATGTAATTAGCATATTTTAGAGTCGGATGTGTCCAGTGGACTAAAATGAAACGAGAGAAACAGCCAGGAACCACGTAATTAGCATATTTCATAGTCGAACGTGTCCAGTGGACTAAAATGAAACGAGAGAAACTGCCAGGGACCATGTTATTAGCATATTGAAGAATCGGTCGTGTCCAGTGGACTATAATGAAACGAGAGAAACTGCCGGGGACCATGTAATTAGCATATTTTAGAGTCGTATGTGTCCAGTGGACTAAAATGAAATGAGAGAAACTGCCGGGGACCATGTTATTAGCATATTGCAGAATCGGAAGTGTCCAGTGGACTAAAATGAAGCGAGAGAAACTGCTAGGGACCATGTAATTAGCATATTTTAGAGTCGGACGTGTCCAGTGGACTAAAATGAAACGAGAGAAACTGCCAGGGACCATGTAATTAGCATATTTTAGAGTCGAACTTGTCCATTGGACTAAAATTGAACGAGAGAAACTGCCAGGGACCATGTAATTAGCATATTTCATAGTCGGACGTGTCCAGTGGACTAAAATGAAATGAGAGAAACAGCCAGGGACCATGTAATTAGCATATTTTAGAGTCGGACGTGTCCAGTGGATTAAAATGAAATGAGATAAACTGCCAGGGACCACGTAATTAGCATATTTCATAGTCGGACGTGTCCAGTGGACTAAAATGAAATGAGAGAAACTGCCAGGGACCATGTAATTAGCATACTTCATAGTCGTACGTGTCCAGTGGACTATAATGAAATGAGAGAAACTGCCAGGGACCACGTAATTAGCATATTTTAGAGTCGGACGTGTCCAGTGGACAAAAATGAAACGAGAGAAACAGCCAGGGACCACGTAATTAGCATATATTAGAGTCGGACATTTCCAGTGGACACTAATGAAACGAGAGAATCTGCTGTTGACCATGTAATTAGCATATTTTAGAGTCGGACATGTCCAGTGGACAAAAATGAAACGAGAGAAACTGCCGTGGACCATGTAACTAGCATATTTTGGAGACCGACGTCTCCAGTGGACTAAAATAAAACGAGAGAAACTGCCAGGGACCACGTAATTAGCATATTTTAGAGTCGGACATGTCCAGTGGACAAAAATGAAACGAGAGAAACTGCCAGGGACCATGTAATTAGCATATTTTAGAGTCGGACATGTCCAGTGGACAAAAATGAAACGAGAGAAACTGCCAGGGACCATGTAATTAGCATATTTTAGAGTCGGACGTGTCCAGTGGACTAAAATGAAACGAGAGAAACTGCCGGGGACCATGTAGTTAGCATATTTTAGAGTCGGGCGTGTCCAGTGGACTAAAATGAAACGAGAGAAACTACAGGGGACCATCTAATTAGCATATTTTAAAGTCGGACGTGTCCAGTGGACTAAAATGAAACGAGAGAAACAGCAAGGGACCATGTAATTAGCATATTTTAGAGTCGGACGTGTCCAGTGGATTAAAATGAAATGAGATAAACTGCCTGGGACCACGTAATTAGCATATTTCATAGTCGGACGTGTCCAGTGGACTAAAATGAAATGAGAGAAACAGCCAGGGACCACGTAATTAGCATATTTTAGAGTCGGACGTGTCCAGTGGACAAAAATGAAACGAGAGAAACAGCCAGGGACCACGTAATTAGCATATATTAGAGTCGGACATTTCCAGTGGACACAAATGAAACGAGAGAATCTGCCGTTGACCATGTAATTAGAATATTTTAGAGTCGGACGTGTCCAGTGGACTAAAATGAAACGAGAGAAACTGCCGGGGACCACGTAATTAGCAAATTTTATAGTCAAATGTGTACAGTGGACTAAAATGAAATGATAGAAACAGCCAGGGACCTTAAATTTTAGAGTCGGACGTGTCCAGTGGACTACAATGGTGGACTAAAATGAAATGAGAGAAACTGCCAGGGACCATGTGATTAGCATATTTTAGAGTCGGACATGTCCAGTGGACAAAAATGAAACGAGAGAAATTGCCGGGGACCATGTAATTAGCATATGTTAGAGTTGGACGTGTCCAGTGGACTAAAATGAAACAAGAGAAACTGCCGTGGACCATGTAATTAGCATATTCTAGAGTCCGACGTGTCCTGTGGACTAAAATGGAACGAGAGAAACTGCCACGGACCATGTAATTAGCATATTTTAGAGTCGGACGTGTCCAGTGGACTAAAATGAAACGAGAGAAACTGCTGTGGACCATGTAATTAGCATATTATAAAGTTGGACGTGTCCAGTGGACTTAAATGAAACGAGAGAAACTGCCGGGGACCATGTAATTAGCATATTTTAGAGTCGAACGTTTCCAGTGGACTAAAATGAAATGAGAAAAACTGTCGGGGACCATGTAATTAGCATATTTTAGAGTCGGATGTGTCCAGTGGACTAAAATGAAACGAGAGAAACTGCCGTGGACCATGTAATTAGCATTTTGTAGAGTCGGATGTGTCCAGTGGACTAAAATGAAATGATAGAAACAGCAGGGGACCACGTAATTAGCATATTTTAGAGTCGGACGTTTCCAGTGGACAAAAATGAAACGAGAGAAACTGCCAGGGACCATGTAATTAGCATATTTTAGAGTCGGACGTGTCCAGTGGACTAAAATGAAACGAGAAAAACTGCTGTGGACCATGTAACTAGCATATTTTGGAGTCCGACGTGTCCAGTGGACTAAAATGAAACGAGAGAAACTTCCGGGGACCATGTCATTAGCATATTTTAGAATCGGACGTGTCCAGTGGACAAAAATGAAACGAGAGAAACTGCCGTGGACCATGTAATCAGCATATTTTAGAGTCGGACGTGTCCAGTGAACTAAAATGAAACGAGAGAAACTGCCAGGTACCATGTAATTAGCATATTTTAGAGTCGGACGTGTCCAGCGGACTAATATCGAACGAGAGAAACTGCCGTGGACCGTGTAATTAGCATATTTTAGAGTCGGATGTGTCCAGTGGACTAAAATGAAACGAGAGAAACTGTCAGGGACCATGTAATTAGCATATTTTAGAGTCGGACATGTCCAGTGGACTAAAATCGAACGAGAGAAACTGACAGGGACCATGTAACTAGCATATTTTAGAGTCGGATGAGTCCAGTGGACTAAAATGAAACGAGAGAAACTGCCAGGGATTATGTAATTAGCATATTTTAGAGTTGGATGTGTCCAGTGGACTAAAAATGAAATGAAAGAAACTGCCGGGGACCATGTTATTAGCATATTGCAGAATCGGAAGTATCCAGTGGACTAAAATGAAGCGAGAGAAACTTCTAGGGACCATGTAATTAGCATATTTTAGAGTCGGACGTGTCCACTGGACTAAAATGAAATGAGAGAAACTGCCGGGGACCAAGTAATTAGCATATTTTAAAGTCGGACGTGTCCAGTGTACTAAAATGAAACGAGAGAAACTGCCGAGGACCATGTAATAAGCATATTTCATGGTCGAACGTTTCCAGTGGACTAAAATGAAACGAGAGAAACTACCGGGGACCATGTTATTAGCATATTGTAGAGTCGGACGTGTCCAGTGGACTAAAATGAAACGAGAGAAACTGCCGGGGACCATGTTATTAGCATATTGTAGAGTCGGACGTGTCCAGTGGACTAAAATGAAACGAGAGAAACTGCCGGGGACCATGTAATAAGCATATTTCATGGTCGAACGTTTCCAGTGGACTAAAATGAAATGAGAGAAACTGCCGTGGACAATGTTATTAGCGTATTGCAGAATTGGACGTGTCCAGTGGACTAAAATGAAACGAGAGAAACTGCCGGGGACCATGTGATTAGCATATTTCATGGTCGAACGTGTCCTGTGGACATAAATGAAATGAGAGAAACGGCCAGGGACCATGTAATTAGCGTATTTTAGAATCAGACGTGTCCACTGGACTAAAATGAAACGAGAGAAACAGCCGGGGACCATGCAATTAGCATATTTTAGAATCGGACGTGTTCAGTGACTAAAATGAAACGAGAGAAATTGCCGGGGACCATGTAATTAGCATATGGTAGAGTTGGACGTGTCCAGTGGACTAAAATGAAACAAGAGAAACTGCCGTGGACCATGTAATTAGCATATTCTAGAGTCGGACGTGTCCAGTGGACTAAAATGAAACGAGAAAAACTGCTGTGGACCATGTAACTAGCATATTTTGGAGTCCGACGTGTCCAGTGGACTAAAATGAAACGAGAGAAACTGCCAGGGACCATGTAATTAGCATATTTTAGAGTCGGACATGACCAGTGTGTGGGAGTACAAGCAGATCCTCCCACATGAAATCAAGAACTTAGGAACTTATGAACATTTACACATGCGAACATTGTGGGGATTAGTAATGTGGGTGTATATATTCATGTAAGGGCTGTGGTGCACAAAGTTGTATAGTCATAATAGGAACATCGACACTTCTTTTCAGTCATTCTATGTCAGCCCTGCCACACATACAAGTTGTAATTCATTCCAAGTGGCAGGCCTTCCATATAGACTGCTAGTTCTCTGACCAGTAGTCAGTATGACTAATTACACTAAAACTCTTAGTGAACCGAGACATCGGGCTGGGTGCCAGCTAAGGCTGCGTTTCCTGCTTGTCGTATTCTGGTGGCAGCGATACTTGCCTCCATTTAGGTAGCCCTTAAAGCTCAAGGAGCTGCGAGCCTACACAGTGGACAAAAATGAAACGAGAGAAACTGCCGGGGACCATGTGATTAGCATATTTCATGGTCGAACGTGTCCAGTGGACATAAATGAAATGAGAGAAACGGCCTGAGACCATGCAATTAGCGTATTTTAGAATCAGACGTGTCCACTGGACTAAAATGAAACAAGAGAAACAGCCGGGGACCATGCAATTAGCATATTTTAGAATCGGACGTGTTCAGTGACTAAAATGAAACGAGAGAAACTGCCGGGGACCATGTAATTAGCATATTTTAGAGTCGGACGTGTCCGTGAACTGAAATGAAACGAAAGAAACTGCCGGGGACAATGCTATTAGCATATTGCAGAATCGGACGTGTTCAGTGGACTAAAATGAAACGAGAGAAACTGCCGGGGACCATGTTATTAGCATATTGGAAAATTGGACGTGTCCTGTGGACTAAAATGAAACGAGAGAAACTGCCAGGGACCATGTAATTAGCATATTTTAGAGTCGGACGTGTCCAGTGGACTAAAATGAAACGAGAGAAATTGCCAGGGACCATGTAATTAGCATATTTTAGAGTCGGACGTGTCCAGTGGACTAAAATAAAACGAGAGAAACTGCCAGGGACCATGTAGTTAGCATATTTTAGAGTTGGACTTGTCCAGTGGACTAAAATGAAACGAAAGAAACTGCCGGGGACCATGTAATTAGCATATTTCGTGGTCGAACGTGTCCAGTGGACTAAAATGAAACGAGAGAAACTGCCAGGGACCATGCAATTAGCATATTTTTGAGTCGGACGTGTCCAGTGGACTAAAATGAAACGAGAGAAACTGCCGGGGACCATGTAATTAGCATATTTTAGAATCGGACATGTCCAGTGGACAAAAATAAAACGAGAGAAACTGCCGTGGACCATGAAATTAGCATATTTTAGAATCGGACGTGTCCAGTGGACTAAAATGAAACGAGAAAAACTGCTGTGGACCATGTAACTAGCATATTTTGGAGTTTGACGTGTCCAGTGGACTAAAATGAAACGAGAGAAAATTCCGGGGACCATGTCATTAGCATATTTTAGAATCGGACGTGTCCAGTGGACAAAAATGAAACGAGAGAAACTGCCAGGGACCATGTAATTAGCATATTTTAGAGTCGGACGTGTCCAGCGGACTAATATCGAACGAGAGAAACTGCCGTGGACCATGTAATTAGCATATTTTACAGTCGGATGTGTCCAGTGGACTAAAATGAAACGAGAGAAACTGTCAGGGACCATGTAATTAGCATATTTTAGAGTCGGACATGTCCAGTGGACTAAAATCGAACGAGAGAAACTGACAGGGACCATGTAACTAGCATATTTTAGAGTCGGATGAGTCCAGTGGATTAAAATGAAACGAGAGAAACTGCCAGGGATTATGTAATTAGCATATTTTAGAGTTGGATGTGTCCAGTGGACTAAAAATGAAATGAGAGAAACTGCCTGGGACCATGTTATTAGCATATTGCAGAATCGGAAGTATCCAGTGGACTAAAATGAAGCGAGAGAAACTTCTAGGGACCATGTAATTAGCATATTTAGAGTCGGACGTGTCCACTGGACTAAAATGAAACGAGAGAAACTGCCGGGGACCATGTAATTAGCATATTTTAAAGTCGGATGTGTCCAGTGTACTAAAATGAAACGAGAGAAACTGCCGGGGACGATGTAATTAGCATATTTTAAAGTCGGACGTGTCCAGTGTACAAAAATGAAATGAGAGAAACTGCCGTGGACGATGTAATTAGCATATTTTAAAGTCGGACGTGTCCAGTGTACTAAAATGAAACGAGAGAAACTGCCGGGGACGATGTAATTAGCATATTTTAGAGTCGAACGTTTCCAGTGGACTAAAATGAAACGAGAGAAACTGCCGGGGACCATGTTATTAGCATATTGTAGAGTCGGACGTGTCCAGTGGACTAAAATGAAACAAGAGAAACTGCCGTGGACAATGTTATTAGCGTATTGCAGAATTGGACGTGTCCAGTGGACTAAAATGAAACGAGAGAAACTGCCGGGGACCATGTAATAAGCATATTTTAGAGTCGAACGTTTCCAGTGGACTAAAATGAAACGAGAGAAACTGCCGGGGACCATGTTATTAGCATATTGTAGAGTCGGACGTGTCCAGTGGACTAAAATGAAACGAGAGAAACTGCCGTGGACAATGTTATTAGCGTATTGCAGAATTGGACGTGTCCAGTGGACTAAAATGAAACGAGAGAAACTGCCGGGGACCATGTGATTAGCATATTTCATGGTCGAACGTGTCCTGTGGACATAAATGAAATGAGAGAAACGGCCAGGGACCATGTAATTAGCGTATTTTAGAATCAGACGTGTCCACTGGACTAAAATGAAACGAGAGAAACAGCCGGGGACCATGCAATTAGCATATTTTAGAATCGGACGTGTTCAGTGACTAAAATGAAACGAGAGAAACTGCCGGGGACCATGTAATTAGCATATTTGAGAGTCGGACGTGTCCAGTGAACTGAAATGAAACGAAAGAAACTGCCGGGGACAATGCTATTAGCATATTGCAGAATCGGACATGTTCAGTGGACTAAAATGAATGAGAGAAACTGCCGGGGACCATGTTATTAGCATATTGGAAAATTGGACGTGTCCTATGGACTAAAATGAAACGAGAGAAACTGCCAGGGACCATGTAATTAGCATATTTTAGAGTCGGACGTGTCCAGTGGACTAAAATGAAATGAGAGAAATTGCCAGGGACCATGTAATTAGCATATTTTAGAGTCAGACGTGTCCAGTGGACTCCAGTGGACTAAAATGAAACGAGAGAAACTGCCAGGGACCATGTAGTTAGCATATTTTAGAGTTGGACTTGTCCAGTGGACTAAAATGAAACGAAAGAAACTGCTGGGGACCATGTAATTAGCATATTTTGTGGTCGAAAGTGTCCAGTGGACTAAAATGAAACGAGAGAAACTGCCAGGGACCATGTAATTAGCATATATTTGAGTCGGACGTGTCCAGTGGACTAAAATGAAACGAGAGAAACTGCCGGGGACCATGTAGTTAGCATATTTTAGAGTAGGAAGTGTCCAGTGGACTAAAATGAAATGAGAGAAATTGCCTGGGACGATTTAATTAGCATATTTTAGAGTCAGATGTGTCCAGTGGACTAAAATGAAACGAGAGAAACTGCCAGGGACCATGTAATTAGCATATTTTAGAGTCAGACGTGTCCAATGAACTAAAATGAAACGAGAGAAACTACCTGGGACCATGTAATTAGCATATTTTAGAGTCAGACGTGTCCAATGAACTAAAATGAAACGAGAGAAACTGCCAGGGACCATGTAATTAGCATATTTTAGAGTCAGACGTGTCCAATGAACTAAAATGAAACGAGAGAAACTGCCGGGGACCACCATGTAATTAGCATATTATAGAGTCGGACGTGTCCAGTGGACTAAAATGAAACGGGAGAAACTGCAAGGGACCATGTAATTAGCATATTTTAGAGTCGGACGTGTCCAGTGGACTAAAATGAAACGAAAGAAACGGCCGGGGACCATGTAATTAGCATATTTTAGAGTCGGACGTGTCCACTGGACTAAAATGAAACGAGAGAAACTGCCGGGGACCATGTAATTAGCATATTTTAAAGTCGGTCGTGTCCAGTGTACTAAAATGAAACAAGAGAAACTGCCGGGGACCATGTAATAAGCATATTTCATGGTCGAACGTTTCCAGTGGACTAAAATGAAACGAGAGAAACTGCCGGGGACCAGGTTATTAGCATATTGTAGAGTCGGACGTGTTCAGTGGACTAAAATGAAACGAGAGAAACTGCCGTGGACAATGTTATTAGCGTATTGCAGAATTGGACGTGTCCAGTGGACTAAAATGAAACGAGAGAAACTGCCGGGGGACCATGTGATTAGCATATTTCATGGTCGAACGTGTCCAGTGGACATAAATGAAATGAGAGAAACGGCCTGGGACCATGTAATTAGCGTATTTTAGAATCAGACGTGTCCACTGGACTAAAATGAAACGAGAGAAACAGCCGGGGACCATGTAATTAGCATATTATAGAGTCGGACGTGTCCAGTGGACTAAAATGAAACGAGAGAAACTGCCGTGGACCATGTAATTAGCATATTTTAGAGTCGGACGTGTCCAGTGGACTAAAATGAAACGAAAGAAACGGCCGGGGACAATGTAATTAGCATATTTTAGAGTCGGACGTGTCCAGTGGACTAAAATGAAACGAGAGAAACTGCCGGGGAACATGTAATTAGCATATTTTAGAGTTGCACGTGTCCAGTGGGCTAAAATGGAACGAGAGAAACTGCCAGGGACCATGTAATTAGCATATTTTTGAGTCTGACGTGTCCAGTGGACTAAAATGAAACGAGAGAAACTGCCGGGGAACATGTAATTAGCATATTTTAGAGTCGGACGTGTCCAGTGGAATAAAATGAAACGAGAGAAACTGCCGGGGACCATGTTATTATCATATTTTAGAGTCGGACGTGTCCAATGAACTGAAATGAAACGAGAGAAACTGCCGGGGACTATGTAATTAGCATATTTTAGAGTCGGAAGTGTCCAGTGGACTAAAATGAAATGAGAGAAACTGCCAAGGACCATGTAATTAACAAATTTTAGCTTATTTCTGTAATTAGAGAATATATGGAGCTTATTTCTGTAAAAGACAACATCGCAAGTTATATATATATAATTTTAATAGCTACTAATGACTATATGTAATATTTAGGATAACAAGAGAGGGTGTGTCCTGGATTCCCATTTTTATTCAAAACTTAGTAAAAGGGATATATAATACTAATTTTATCACAATTCTGACATCAGTGTGGTGATTCTCTTCGCCATGCAGCAGAGAACACACACAACAATGTATACATTTGTACAACTGAAGCAAACTGTAGCGGACCATGCAATTAGCATATTTTAAAGTCAGATTTGTGTAGTGGACTAAAAGGAAACAAGAGAAACTGCTGGGGGGGAGGGGGGCACTGGCATTAGGTACTATTTAAATAAAACAGCTGTATTTATTGGTGGAATTTTGAACTGCACCAGTGTTGGTTTCTTGACATTAAAAATTTCTAAAGATGTGTGGCACTATTTAGAAATGGTTCACAGGCAGCACCGAGTAATATCATGCACTGTCTTACCAAGTGAGTGGAATGCTAGAACTTCCTAGGGAGAGTCAACATCTCAAGAAGTTCCAATCTTCACTCCCAGTGAGTAAATCCAGTAGCCTACACTATACAGTGTACCACCAGTAACATGATCAAGTACAAGTGCTGTAAGCAAGCATGGGGTGTGCTAAATATATATATATATATATATATATATATATATATATATATATATATATTATATTATTCATTTCATACAGCCAATCAGACAGAATGAAACACTATCAGGGGTGTGCTAATTGTGCTACAAAAGCTATAAAGAACTTTACAGAAATCTTTGTTAGTCGCTGCTAAAAGCTGCGGCACGATTTTATTCATTTGCAGAGTATGCTGTTAAGTATACAGAAATGTTAATTATACCAGAAGTGACAATTCAACTTATGTTTTCTTGATTTCTGGTTCAATTGCTTAATACAGCCCAGTATGGCTGCCAGTTTCTTTGTGCATCGAAGGTTTAACTCTCCTATTTTTTAGCACTAAGTGGAGGTGGATTGTAACTTGCTAATAGCATTAATGAACGCAATTTTTTGTTTATGTTAAAAGCGGTGGATTAAACCCTTGGCTATGTAAAGAAGCTTTAGATTGTATGGTAATGAACTTGAGAGCAAAAATACATGAAGTGAACAGGTACATAAGGTAAAGCACGATGAAAAGGAACTGTGGGTTGTGGTATGAATGTATGAATAACATTATGTGTGAAAAATACATTTGTGTGTGCGGAGATAAATGGAATGTTCAAGGAAGTGAATGGAGTTCCTGCTCCTTAAGCAGTTGTTCACCCGAACATGCGCCATAAGGTCCCTTTTCCTAGACCCACTCACATATATAAGACTTACTGGATGTACCAAGCAATACAGTTGCTACTTTTCACATGAAAGATGCTATATTGTGTAGTGGCTTAAAAGGGTCAGAGAACTTAAGAAACAACAACAACAACAACAACAACAACAACAACAACAACAGCAACAACAACAACAACAACACTACTTTCTCTAGTGTATGGAGCAAAATACAAACAGACAAACACAATCTCTTTACCATGCAAGTAAAGTGAATACACATACATGCTAAGGATTACACTTGAGCTGCAAGAAATACTAGTGATGAGAAGCTATAGAATTTACATTACTAAGACAGAGATATTGTAGATGAGGTCCCTACTGATTAGCTTTATTCACAGCATTTCCCTGTGAGAGCTATAGAATTGAGATTACTAAGACAGATATTGTAGATGAGGTCCCTACTGATTAGCTTTATTCACAGCATTTCCCTGTGAGAGCTGTAGAATTGAGATTACTAAACCAGAGATATTGTAGATGAGGTCCCTACTGACTAGCTTATTCACAGCATTTCCTTGTGAGAGCTGTAGAATTGAGATTACTAAGACAGAGATATTGTAGATGAGGTCCCTACTGATTAGTTTTATTCACAGCATTTCCTGTGAGAGCTATGGAATTGAGATTACTAAGACAGAGATATTGTAGATGAGGTCCCTACTGATTAGCTTTATTCACAGCATTTCCCTGTGAGAGCTATAGAATTGAGATTACTAAGACAGAGATATTGTAGATGAGGTCCCTACTGATTAGCTTTATTCACAGCATTTCCCTGTGAGAGCTGTAGAATTGAGATTACTAAGACAGAGATATTGTAGATGAGGTCCCTACTGATTAGCTTTATTCACAGCATTTCCCTGTGAGAGCTGTAGAATTACTAAGACAGAGATATTGTAGATGAGGTCCCTACTGACTAGCTTTATTCACAGCATTTCCTTGTGAACCAACAGCTCCATGTTTGCTGGCTTTGTGCCTGCCATTGTTGAGCAATGGATCTCTTCTCATTATTCATAGTGTGGTTGAGGGGGTAGGAATTCCTTGGTGAGAAAATGTCCCCTCTATGAATTCAATTATTGCATACACACTATTACAATAACATTTCAAGCAGTGGTGAACTACCACACTTTCTGGTGTGTATGTGTGTTTGAAATTGTACAAGGAGTGATGCAAGGAGGAGTTGGATCGACCGAGGACTTCCTCTGAACCTCCTCCAGCATTGTTACCAGTCTCATTTGCCCAAGCAAAAAACTGGATTTTAAAACAACAGAGATCTCAATCACAGTCTATCGAAAGTGGAGCTGTCAATGAGGAAGCTCGCTCAGTAGTTACTGAATTGAGTTTCTCCTTGTCTGAACAGGCATCAGCAGCTATGGAGCTCTTGGAACAACCTGTGCAGCAAGCCACTCCAGTCTTTATTTCACCAGCACTGTCACTGCTGAAGAGAGAGCACAGGAAAGGAGGGAGGAACAGGCACGCAAGAGGACAGAATTGACCCCAAGGACTTGTGGTAAGGAAAAGGCAAAAGCACCAAAGCGGAAGAGGGCCCTTTCTCCAGAATCACAGCAGAGGAGAGAGAAAGCATTGGCTCGCCTACAGGAATTGGGTGTCCAGCCACTTCCGGTCAGTTTAAAGTTTTATTAATAATCTAAATTATACACCTTGGCTAATAACAATGATAACAGCAACAACAGTAATAATAATGTTAGTTGTATTCATAATAATAATGGTGAATAATAGTATTTGGTGTAGTACTAGTTAGCAATAATAACAGTAATATATATATACTAATAGGAGTAATAATAGTAGTAGTAATAATAGTAGTGATAATAGCGGTATTAGTAATAATGGTTATAATAGTATTAACTATAATTAGTAGTAGTATTAATAATAATAGGGATAGTAGTAATTGGTAATAATAGTAACAATAGTGGTAGAAATAATAATTCAGCGAGCGAGCGAAGCGAGCGAAGCTGACTATCAGTCGTGTTCAATTGAGATTTCAGATATATATATATATATATGTAGGTATGTATGCGTACGTCAAAAAATTTCGCCCGCGCTTCTAATTACGTAAGTTAGGTAAAGCGTTTACAGTTCCGGTATTTTTCAATTAACGAGCACGGAGAATCAACTAAGTTTCAACCAAAAAGTTAATAGCTACTCTCTTCTTGGCGAAAGACTGAATGGCAAATTGTCAAGCTGCGCTTCTTTGCCACTGCGCGAAGTTTATTAGGTAATTCTGTTATTGTTAACTCTTCATGCCTAATCATTGCTATTATTTAGCGATTTCCTTCACAAATTATCTTTACCTATACTCATATATTTACTCGCTCGCCATGCATTTGCGCTATTCGAGCGCACCACTAACAATAATAATAATAATAATAATAATAATAATAATAATAATAATAATAATAATAATTATAATAATAATAATTCAGCGAGCGAGCGAAGCGAGCGAAGCTGACTCTCAGTCGTGTTCAATTGAGATTTCAGATATATATATATATATAGGTATGTATGCGTACGTCAAAAATTTCGCCCGCGCTTCTAATTACGTAAGTTAGGTAAAGCGTTCACAGTTCCAGTATTTTTCAATTAACGAGCGCGGAGAATCCTGCTGCACTGCCTTACACAACTTCGGTTCAACCAAAACGTTTATAGCTACTCTCTTAAAAAGTTTATAGCTACTCTCTCCTTGAAACAACTGTGAAGTCTTTGTCAAGCTGCGCTTCTTTGCCACTGCTTTCGAAGTTTATCCAGGTAATTCTGTTGTTGTTAACTCTTCATGCCTAATCATTGCTAATATTTAGCGATTTCCTTCACAAATCATCTTTACCTATACTGATATATTTACTCGCTCGCCATGCATTTGCGCTATTCGAGCGCACCACTAGTAATAATGATAATAATAATAATTCAGCGAGCGAGCGAAGCGAGCGAAGCTGACTATCAGTCGTGTTCAATTGAGATTTCAGATATATATATATATATATGTAGGTATGTATGCGTACGTCAAAAAATTTCGCCCGCGCTTCTAATTACGTAAGTTAGGTAAAGCGTTCACAGTTCCAGTATTTTTCAATTAACGAGCATGGAGAATCCTGCTGCACTGCCTTACGCAACTTTGTTTTAACCAAAAAGTTTATAGCTACTCTCTTCTTGGCGAAAGACTGAATGGCAAATTGTCAAGCTGCGCTTCTTTGCCACTGCTTTCGAAGTTTATTCAGGTAATTCTGTTATTGTTAACTCTTCATGCCTAATCATTGCTATTATTTATCGATTTCCTTCACAAATCATCTTTACCTATACTCATATATTTACTCGCTCGCCATGCTTTGCGCTATTCGGCGCACCATCGTATCAGCGAGCGAGCGAGCGAGCGAAGCGACTCTCAGTCGTGTTCAATTGAGAGTTTCAGATCTATATACTAGTGGTGCGCTCGAATAGCGCAAATGCATGGCGAGCGAGTAAATATATGAGTATAGGTAAAGATGATTTGTGAAGGAAATCGCTAAATAATAGCAATGATTAGGCATGAAGAGTTAACAAAACAGAATTACTTGAATAAACTTCAAAAGCAGTGGCAAAGAAGCGCAGCTTGACAAAGACTTCACAATTGTTTCAAGAAGAGAGTAGCTATAAACGTTTTGGTTGAAACAAAGTTGCGTAAGGCAGTGCAGCAGGATTCTCCGTGCTAGTTAATTGAAAAATACTGGAACTGTGAACGCTTTACCTAACTTACGTAATTAGAAGCGCGGGCGAAATTTTTTGACGTACGCATACATACCTACATATAAATATATATATATCTGAAATCTCAATTGAACACGACTGAGAGTCAGCTTCGCTCGCTTCGCTCGCTCGCTGAATAATGTATGTATACGTACGTCAAAATATTTCGCCCGCGCTTCTAATTACGTAAGTTAGGTAAAGCGTTCACAGTTCCAGTATTTTTCAATTAACTGGCGCGGATAATCCTGCTGCAACTTTGTTTCAACCAAAAAGCTTATAGCTACTCTCTTCTTGAAACAATTGTGAAGTCATTGTCAAGCTGCGCTTCTTTGCCACTGCTTTCGAAGTTTATTCAGGTAATTCTGTTGGTTTAGTTTGGGATCAGAGACTTTAGATTCTCTGATGATAAAAAGGGTTTCACTGTGCACTACAGTTAGATGTAATTTCTGTCTTATTTTTCTGTAAAAAGAGTCTGTTCGCTCGCCATGCATTTGCGTTATTCGAGCGCCCCACTAGTTGGCGAGCGAGCGTAGCGAGCGAGACACTTACAGGGGTAAAAATGAAAAAATCGGGGATGTTTGTTTATTGGCGAGCGAGCGTAGCGAGTGAGACACTTACAGGGGTAACACAATTGAAAATCGGGGATGTTTGTTTATTTATTTATATGTATGTCATTTTGGGACGGGGTCGAACGCGGAGCGAACACAAAAATACGGAGGGTCAGTGTTCGCTCCGCGTTCGACCCCGTCCCAAACTTCACCAAACAGAATCCTCCAGTTTAGCGACCATTACCCGTATCACCTTAGTTGAATTGTATACCGCTTTGAATTCTTTTGCGGGTGCAGTTAAAACGCAAAAACTTATGGGAGCTCCATTTTTATTCGAGTTAGTCGCTATTTGTCACAGTTATAAGCCCTACTCAACAGCATTAACTTGTAATTTCATTGTCCACTAGACGAACCACGAAGGTAAGTCATGCGTAGGTATGTTCAGTTGTGTGAAAGTATTGTGCGTTACAATTACTATTAAGAATGTCACAAAGAAAAACTTTAAATAACGTGACTTGATTTTGTTGCTTCTTTTTCAATTCAAACAGTTGCGGTGGTTACTATGGCATTGAAGCCACTTTACCGCATACGTAATTTAAAAACTCGACTTTATTTTAGTAGCTTGAGTGTTAGTTGTTAAAATCAATCATTTAACAATAGTGTAGTTTAAGGCTCGCTCGCCATTTGTGCTCAAGCACACCACTAGTATATATGTTTGGACGTACGTAAGGCATTTTTGTACTTTGACCCTCGCGTTTTTGTGTAAGTTCGGTGGTCGACCCCGTCCCAAACTTCACTAAACAGAATCCTCCGTTTATCGATCAGTACCCGTATCACCCTAGAAATTGAATTGTTTACTGTTTTGAATTCTTTTACGGGTGCAGTTAAAACGTGAAAACTTACGGGACTTCCATTTCTATTCGAGTTAGTAACGGTGGTAAGTCAATGCGCTCTTTGGCATGGTTATAAGCCGTACGCAACAGTATTTACTTGAAAATGCATTGTCCACTAGACTAACCCCGAAGGTAAGTCTTGTATAGGTGTGTCCAGTTGTGTCAAAGCATTGTGCTTTACAGCCACTATTTAGCTAAAGAATATCACAAAGAAAACGTTTAAATAGCGTGTATTGTTTTGTTGTTGTTGTTTTCCTTCAATTCAAACAGTTGCAGCGAGTTGTTACTATGGTACTGAAATCCCTTTACAGTGTATGCCTAATTTAAAACTGGACCTTATTTTCAGTAGCTTCAGTGTTGGAAGTCAAAATTATTCATATAAAAATAGTATAGTCTTTAGGCTCGCTCGCCATTTGTGCTCAAGCACATCACTAGTTTATTTGTATATATGTATGGACGTACGTAAGGCATTTTTGTACTTTGACCCTCGCGTTTTTGTGTTAGTTCGGTTGTCGACCCCGTCCCTAACTTCACTAAACAGAATCCTCTGTTTATCGATCAGTACCCGTATCACCCTAGAAATTGAATTGTTTACCTTTTTGAATTCTTTTGCGGGTGCAGTTAAAACTTAAAACTTAAGGGACTTCCATTTCTATTTGAGTTAGTGGCGGTTGTAAGTCAATGCGCTCTTTGTCACGGTTATAAGCCGTGCGCAACAGCATTTACTTGAAAATACATTGTCCACTAGACTACCGCGAAGGTAAATCTGTGTAGGTGCATGTCCAGTTGTGTCAAAGCATTGTGTGTTACAACCACTACTTAGCTAAAGAATATCACAAAGAAAACTCGGGTATGCGAAAATTTAAAAACTGGACCTTATTTTCAGTAGCTTCAGTGTTAGAAGTCAAAATCATTCATATAAAAAATAGTATAGTCTTTAGGCTCGCTCGCCATTTGTGCTCAAGCACATCACTAGTATATATATATATGTATGTATGTATGGATGGTACGTATGCTCTTTAAACGCGCGCGCGGGGAACGTTTTTCTCCTAAAAACACGGCTATTTAGGCTTCACTCCAGTTTATTCTGAAACTACAGCATTAAGCAAACCTTACTTTATACTTAAGCTCCAAAGTATGAGAAAATTCCAGCTAAAACGCTTGTTTTCAAGACACAAAAAGTTGATTCGACCGGTTACTATGGCATTGAAGACCCTTTTCCAGACTTCCTTTCAAAACTTCGCCGTTTTATGGGGGGGATACGGAGTGCCGGTTGTTGATTGTCAAGAGCCGTTGGTAGTCAGAATACCGTAGTATTAATGCTATGGAAGCTACTACTTCTCAGGGAAGCTGAGATAAGTACGCAATTCCATATTTGTTAGCTAAATATGCAAAATTAACTCTGGCCTTTCTTTTTTGTAGCTAAGAGCTAGTCAACAGTGACTGGTGAATTCAAATAGTCAGATTGGCTCAAATTTGGTACTACAAAAGTTACCACTGCTCAAGAAAATGAGGTAAGAAAGTAATTTTGTATTGTGTGCTAAAATTGATTGTCTTTTGATTTTGTAGGTGAGAGCTTGTTGTCAAGAATTCAAGGTAATTCAGATGGTCAAAGTAACTTCAATTTGATACTACAGAAGTTATCAATACTCAAGAATGAGGTAAGTAGTAATTCCATATTTGTTGGCTAAAATTACAAATAATAACACTGGTTTATTTTTTATCGTAGCTGAAAGCTTGGTCTAGAGTTACTGGTGATTGAGATTATCAGAATGGCAGATGTTTGATACTACAAAAGTTGCCATTAATCAGGTAAGAGAGTGATTTTGTACTTGTTTGCTGAAATCAAATGTCATAACTGCTATTATAGTGTTTGCATGAAATAAGCTAAAACATAGTAACATTTTATGTTACCTAACCATCAGGCTCGCTCGCCATTTGTGCTCAAGCACACCACTAGTAATAATAATTGGCGAGCGAGCGAAGCGAGCGAGACACTATCAGGGGGGTCGGTATAAAACACAGACCAGTCCAAAGACCATGGACCACGCGGACACGCCCCCTCCCCGGTTCTACTTACGCAATAGGTATAGATCGTTACGTTCATGTGGGTTTTGGTCGGTTTTTCCGTCAGGTTTTGGTGTGGTCATGGAAGCCTTAAAAGTGATGAACACGAAGAAGGACCTTGATGTCCCTAGCGTTCTGTCACTATTTAAGAAATTGCAAAGAACTCAGCCTACTCTTCCCCCTTTTCAACCCAGGGGCGGTGAAGTTTATATTTTTAGGCCAACTAATGATCAGTGCAAAGGTAAACCAACAAACTACAAATGTAGCTAAAAATTAGATAGATGTATTTTTGTTTCTAATTTTTTTTGTTGTTTTTGTGGCTGTTCTTGTTTAATTAATTGCATTCAATTTTTGTTAGTGCCCATTAAGAATTTCTTTGAAGTGGGGAGCTTCCAAATTGTATTTAATTTGACTGGTTTCATCTAGGATTTTTTCTTACGAGTAAGACAAAGTAGATTTAGGGTTTTCATGTGCTGTAAGGAAGTTAAGCAGTTTGGGAAAAAGCTTTCTCCATACATTCCTCCTCAGATAAAACTTTGCTTATTAAAAATAACACACTTATGATTCATTCTATTATACATTAGCTATAATATTTTAGCATAATAGCAATTCTTGTCCTACAATATTTGTAATCTCTAGAGGCATAGCTTGTGTGTATTTGCAATAATTATAATTGAATTTTATTGTTCTCTACATTAATGTAATCTTTAAGATGATTGGCGAGCTGATGGGTACAGATGGTTTCAGTATGGGACAAAGAAACTACCAAGACAAGCTCCAGTTATATGTAAAAGTTACTTTCTTTCCGTGACTTGCACTGGTCATAGTCATGAGTTTAGACGATGCGCTTACAAGCTCCTTGATTCAAAATCCTCTTTGGTTTTGATACATTACATTGGGGACGAGTCTATTGCAGTTGCAGCACCTCATGGCAATTCAACTAATAGTAATCGTGTCTTCTATCGTACTTGTCCATCTGTACTAAAAAAAATAGCTTCAGAGAATGAGTCACCTGAAATTATTTATAAATCCCTAATATCTAAGAGTGAAATACCAACTCAATATCAACATACATTGGTGCCTCGTGATATGAGACAGATTGTCAATATACAACAAAGGGAACGTCAGAAAAGTAGACTTACTCGTGATGCTCTATACAATATGCACGAACTTGCATTTGATTTGGGAGGTTTTGTTAAAGTCATAATGACATATCCAGATATGATTGTCGTTTGTGGCCACGAAAAATTATTGATAGAACTTAACAACCTTCTCCAGATTGAGTCAATTCAGCCACAGCTCCTTTCGTATGACACAACATTTCAATTAGGAGATTTTTATCTGTCTCCACTTTTGTTTCGTCATACTTTGTTTTTGAGGTCTCCAATAGTTCCTGCCTTGTTTTTAATTCATGAGCGGAAGTTCCAACTTGTTCACGATACAATGATGCAACAAGCTGCAAAACTTATTCCCAATCTTGTCAAAGGAAAACGAAAAATTCCTGTAGTAACAGATGATGAAAGTGTCATCATCCAATCTATTGCGAAGTATTTGCCACAAGCTGTCCATGTTAGTTGCTGGAACCATACAATCAATGCTATGAAAGTGTGGCTCAAGAAACATGGTGCCACTGCAGCAGAAATACCAGCATATACTGGCTATGTTCGCGATCTGCTAAATCAACCTTGTATTACTGACTACAATAAAACTTTGAATACTTACAAAATTAAATGGAGCAAATCATTCTTGGATTACTATATGGAACAAATTCATCCCAAGGTTTCTAAAATGTTCAATTTTACGTTGTACTAATATACTAATTCTTTTATATAATATAGGTACTCAGTTCACTTGGACGATGGATTTTGGAGGAGCTGGATATATACTCTCCCTTCACTGGAGTTACAAATAACCAGTCAGAGAGCTTTAATGCCACATTGAAAAGGTTGCAGAAGAGAAAAGAAGTACCAGTTGATACTATCTTGTTGTCTTTGTATCACATACAAGCCTTTTATTATAATGAAGTCCAAAGAGGTCTTGCAGGTTAGTAAATGACTAACTCTATCATTACCTAATGCTAATGATATTGAATTAATATAGGGCTTGGTGAATACCAGCTTCATTCTCTGTATAAGTCTGTAGCAAGATCAGTAGATGAACTTGATCTAATTAAATGCTATCTACTTGATAAAATTGTGACCAGTATATGTGGCAACTACAATGTCAGTCAGAGTATCAAAGAGGAAGTTGTAAGCCACAATCAATCTGATATAGTTGAAGATGGCAGTAACTGCACAGGTAAGTTAACTTTATTATCATTGCAACTTAATTGAACTACTTTATATAAAGATAATGATGAGCAAAAAAGAGATGACTGCAATAATTCAGCATTGACTACATCTCTAAGTCGTGCAAGGTAGGTTAAGTTAGAATGTGTAATACAATTTTTAATAAAAATGGATATTGTTGTAGGTTTATTGTTGACCAGGGTTTGATCAGCCATAATCAAAACCTGGGGGTTTTCACCGTGAAAGGAACAACTGGCAACGCACATGCAATACATTTATTTCCAAGTGAATCGTGTACATGTCCAGCTAGCGGGAGATGCTACCACATTTTAGCTGTCCGTATTAGTGTTGGTCTGGAAGACAAAGTCAAGTTGAAGAAGATAAATCTCACGCAACTTCGCAGAAACACTCGTTATAGAACAGATAAAAAATCAGGAAGAAAAGCTCCAAGGCCTGGTGATTGTGACATTAACCCAGCACCGGATTCTGTTCACGAAGTAAAGCAATCAATATAAGTAGCCATTTGGCTGTAGTTATAAAGACAATATATATATTTTTTTTTTTTCTTCCAGAAATCCAGTAATGAGAATGCAATAGTACATATACCAGTTGAAGATAAGAAAATGGTGTGCAGAGACAACTTTAGTGCTCTATCTTCACCTGGGAAGGTATGGTTGTATATTTTATCTTTTATGTCATTAAATACAATATTAATTTAGGAGATCGTTGAAAGTCAACATCTGCCAAGAAAAAGGAAACTTGAATATACACCTAAAAAAAGTGAAAAGAAAGTTTGCATGGAAAATATTAGTTCTACATCTTCAAGCTGGAAGGTATTATGATTGTCGTTTATCTTGTATTCTAAATGATTACCAGTATTCTTCAGAGTATCACTACCAAATGTCAAAATTTGCCAACTGCTGACATGCAATACAATAATAGTGAGATTCTTTCACAGACAAGGTATGTTGGAAAAGTGTGTGCACAATGTTGAATCAACATAGTGTATTCTATCCACTAGTAGTGTGTCAAGTAATGTGACAACTGAAGATAATGAAATGCGCTCAAGTTGTACGGTATGTTTGTTTATATAAAAAGAACAATAGAAATTTTAAGCTCACTGCACACTTCTTACAATGAATAAAGCTTTTATGGGACTTACTTTTACTTAGACTTGCATAATTTATTCATGAATTTATATAGTTAGAATCAAAACTTTTATGAATCACAAATCAATTTACTAGATAATCTGCTACGATATTTGGTGGTACTAAAAGATGGATATAGCAAATACTGTGGATTAAAGACTTTAGCAACTTAACCTTAGTAATAGATCTTATATCGGTATCTGCCGATATTAGCTAGTAATATAATGTATATTGAAACATCAGCTTTTTCCAATATCAGTATGACACTAAAAAGTTCAGATGTGATGATCATCTTCAACTTTAACATGAATAATATTTTGTTGTATAGGGCTCTGTTCATTTTGAAGCACTACAAGGTTAGTTTGTAATATCCACTTAATGTATAAATTAAGAGTTTGTTTAGGCAGGAGAAAACGATGTGGAGATTGTGCATACTGCAAGGCAAAAGACTGTGGTTTATGCCGCTTTTGTCAAGACATGGTTAAATTTGGTGGGAAGGGAACGCTAAAACAATCCTGTGTTGAAAGAAAATGCAAACAATTTAGAAAAGGTGAGCAATAGATGTCATTTGTATTCTATAATATTATTTCAATGCTAGTGAATGTACTCAATTCTTAGGTGAAACTCTGTTATGTGATCATAAGGTAAGATTTATTAGAACAAGAATAATGGCTACTGAGATATTATTTTGGTAATAGAGTACTAAACCGGTGGCATGCATTAACCATTGCCAAGTACTGCCAGAGGATTTGAAAACTCTAGAAGGTAACAATTGGCTAAATGACAAGGTAATTGAAAGTAGTTTTATGTGGATGCTTATAAGAATGAAACCTTATCAATAACGTAGATTATTGATGCATATGTGTTCCTTGTGATGGATGGAGCCAACAAAGAGACAGAGAATAGTGCATATTGTACATCCAGTTTTTTTTACGCTAAACTCTGTGCTTCAGGGTACATGGAAGTTGCTTCGTGGATTAAGGTTTGTTTTATTGGGTTTGTTCAACTTCATAGATTAATAATAGGGCTGTTGTTTTCTATTTCTTAGACAAGCCTACTCAGTTATAAGAAATTTATTGTACCTGTAAATACGGGAAACCACTGGTGTTTACTGGTTGTTGATTTCGTCAAGTATGAAATAAGATTTTATGATTCACTACTAGGAGATGGTACTCACTGTATGAGACGTATTCAGTAAGTTCGCTACACTAATAAAGTGTCTATTAGAATATAACTGAATATGTAATTGTACAGAGAATATCTCAATTTTGTTTTGCCAACCATTAAGTCGTCCAGATGGAAGTTTTTACATCCTAGAGTAAGGACAAAAGTTCACTACAATTAACTAAAGCTTTAAAGCAGTATACTTGTTTATAATAGAATATACCAGTTCAGAAAAACAGCTGGGACTGTGGCGTTTTTTTGTGCATGGTAAGCAAGTTTTGCATTTACTAAGTTGCTATTATACAATTAATATACTTTTTTTTTATTAGTATGCCCGATGCCAAGCATTCAATGTGGACTTCTATTTTTCTCAGGTATCTAAGTCTCACATATTATACAGCTATATATTAGCTAATATATTTATTTACTTTCAGAAAGATGCTGTGGATATTAGACAGAAAATGAAAGAAGAAATTACGCAAATGAAACTATTGTAAATAACACTTGTGTGTGCTGTGATTCTGTGTTCAATTTTTTATTCCGTTCTGGTACATCAAATGCATAATATAACACTGGTGTGTGCTATTATTCTTTGTTTAATTTTTTGTGTGGTTTAGAGGGATGGGTTAAACATTCGCTGTAGCTGGCTATTGCCTTCTTAGAAAATATTTTGGGCATGTAGCTAGCTACAAGATATGATTAAAGGATATAGTTAATATAGTTATAGGAATTGCATCACATATTTGAGCAACCTGAGAAAGTAAATGAGAGTAATGTTCAATGGTTTATTACAAGGCATTGACAGTTGAAGCTTAGGAACATACTTAATAAGTACAACCACATAAGAGACTAGCTTTGTCTCTAATTCTTGCTGCAGTATATGTAATTGGGAAACGGATCGGCCACTTGTAAGCTTTTTTACTAATGATCTAAGCATAATTAGCTAGATTATTTTAGCTGATGATAATAATTAAATAAGACTAAAGGCAGTGTAATGTAGTAATATACATTGCCACTTTGCTGGCAACAATCTGTAATCAGATGCTCAAAATGTGTAATACACAAAATAATGTGACTCTGATCCCCCAAAAATGAGATATATTTTCACCATGGTGCTGTACATTTGCCAAAGTATCACAGAAGTGACTTTAGGCACCACAAATTATCTTTACTTTTCAATTCCAAAGTGCTAGTAATTTTGAGTGAATGAAATATCTCATAAAATAAAACATTATTAATGATTTTTAATGACCTGATAGAGTGTTTGAAATATAATTAAATACCGTTGCTATATTGTTGTCAGGTGTAATAACTTGGCAAGTGTGCAATAACACTTGCCCGGTATTTAAAATAGTTAAAGCATGAGCGCTTAGTGCCTAGTACATTTATCGCACTCAGTCCTCGGGCCTACGGCCCTCGGGCTGTCGTGCAATAAATCGACTAGAAACTAAGCGCTCATGCTTTAACTATAACTTATAAAATTCTGTATGTTGACAGTTTTGTTGAATTTAATTAAGAATAGCTTGGGCTAAGCATATTGAAGAAAATGAAAATTAATATTTTAGAAATATAGGCAACTTTTTGGATTATCATTGACTATTGCGGATTAGCTACTTGTAGCTTATATGAATAATAATATCAATTCTCTATCAGTTATTATTTATCATGGACAGTAGCTACTGTATAAAAAAATTACACCTTAATTATATATGTATTTGCTTTAATTTGGTGCCAGAAGGATAATTGGACAGTGGTGACTTCTATAAATTACTTAGTTACTTCCTGCTGGGATTGATGCTCCCAAGATCATATATTCACAGAACCTTTACTATTAGGTAGCTAGTTTTCTTAAGAATAATTTCAATAATCTAAACTGCCACCGAAAAGAGTGGGTGATATTAGGACTGGGTCTGTAGAAACCCACATGAACGTAACTATCTATACCTATTGCGTAAGTAGAACCGGGGAGGGGGCGTGTCCGCGTGGTCCATGGTCTTTGGACTGGTCTGTGTTTTATTGGCGAGCGAGCGTAGCGAGCGAGACACTTACAGGGGTAACACAATCGAAAATCGGGGATGTTTGTTTATTTATTCAGCGAGCGAGCGAAGCGAGCGAAGCTGACTATCAGTCGTGTTCAATTGAGATTTCAGATATATATATATATTATTCATTTGATACAGGAGAATATCATGAGTCTGTTGGCTTAGTATTTATGCGAGTGCCGCAGGCACGAGCGTAAATACCGCCAATCAGACGAGTGATATTCTCGGGTATCCAATGAATAATAAATTTATTAGGTACTGCTCATGCGCGAATACCTTGGTAACAAGAAATTTACCTAGGGGGACGTAATAACCCAACGTAATAACTATGAACACAGGTGATATGGAAAAATATTGCCCTAAGCCACATCCTGTTTACTTTAATGCATTTTCTATGTGGCAACAGTTATCAGGCTCTGTTCAGTACCTAATAAATATATATATATATGTAGGTATGTATGCGTACGTCAAAAAAATTCGCCCGCGCTTCTAATTACGTAAGTTAGGTAAAGCGTTTACAGTTCCGGTATTTTTCAATTAACGAGCACGGAGAATCAACTTTGTTTCAACCAAAAAGTTTATAGCTACTCTCTTCTTGGCGAAAGACTGAATGGCAAATTGTCAAGCTGCGCTTCTTTGCCACTGCGTTCGAAGTTTATTCAGGTAATTCTGTTATTGTTAACTCTTCATGCCTAATCATTGCTATTATTTAGCGATTTCCTTCACAAATCATCTTTACCTATACTCATATATTTACTCGCTCGCCATGCATTTGCGCTATTCGAGCGCACCACTAGTTTATTTATTGGCGAGCGAGCGTAGCGAGCGAGACACTTACAGGGGTAACACAATCGAAAATTGGGGATGTTTGTTTATTGGCGAGCGAGCGAAGCGAGCGAGACAGTATTAGGGGTGGATAATGCAAAATCGGGTATATGTTATATATATGTATGTATGTATGGATGGTACGTATGCTCTTTAAACGCGCGCGCGGTAAACTTTCTCCAAAAAAGACGGCTTTTTAGGCTTGACCCCAGTTTATTCTGAAACTACAGCATTAAGCAAGCCTTACTTTATACTTAAGCGCAGAAGTGTGAGCAAATTCAGGCGAAAACGCTTGCTTTTCAAGAAACAAAAAGTTGATTCTACCGGTTACTATGGCATTGAAGACCCTTTTCCAGACTTCATTTCAAAACTTCGCCGTTTTATGGGGGGATACGGAGTGCCGGTTGTTGGTTGTCAAGAGCCGTTGGTAGTCAGAATGCCGTAGTATTAATGCTAAGGAAGCTACTACTTCTCGAGGGAAGCTGAGATAAGTACGCAATTCCATATTTGTTAGCTAAATATGCAAAATTAACTCTGGCCTTTCTTTTTTTGTAGCTAAGAGCTTGTCAACAGTGACTGGTAAATTCAAATAGTCCGATTGGCTCAAATTTGGTACTACAAAAGTTACCACTGCTCAAGAAAATGAGGTAAGAAAGTAATTTTGTATTTGTGTGCTAAAATTGATTGTCTTTTGTTTTTGTAGGTGAGAGCTTGTTGTCAAGAATTCGAGGTAATTCAGATGGTCAAAGTAACTTCAATTTGATACTACAGAAGTTATCAATACTCAATAATGATGTAAGTAGTAATTCCATATTTGTTGGCTAAAATTACAAATAATAACACTGGTTTATTTTTTATCGTAGCTGAGAGCTTGTTCAAGAGTTACTGGTGATTGAGATTATCAGAATGGTTGATGTTTGATACTACAAAAGTTACCATTAATAAGGTAAGAGAGTGATTTTGTATTTGTTTGCTGAAATCAAATGTCATAACTGCTATTATAGTGTTTGCATGAAGTAAGCTAAAACATAGTAACATTTTATGTTACCTAACTATCAGGCTCGCTCGCCATTTGTGCTCAAGCACACCACTAGTTTATTTATTTATTTGTATATATGTATGGACGTACGTAAGGCATTTTTGTACTTTGACCCTCGGGTTTTTGTGTTAGTTCGGTTGTCGACCCCGTCCCAAACTTCACTAAACAGAATCCTCTGTTTATCGATCAGTACCCGTATCACCCTAGAAATTGAATTGTTTACCTTTTTGAATTCTTTTGCGGGTGCAGTTAAAACTTGAAAACTTAAGGGACTTCCATTTCTATTCGAGTTAGTGGCGGTGGTAAGTCAATGCGCTCTTTGTCATGGCTATAAGCCGTGCGCAACAGTATTTACTTGAAAATACATTGTCCACTAGACTACTGCGAAGGTAAGTCTGTGTAGGTACATGTCCAGTTGTGTCAAAGCATTGTGTGTTACAACCACTACTTAGCTAAAGAATATCACAAAGAAAACTTTTAAATAACGTGTATTGTTTTTTTTTGTTTTTTTTCCTTCCAAGCAGTTGCAGAGAGTTGTTACTATGGCACTGAAATCCCTTTACCCTGTATGCTAAATTACAAAACTGGACCTTATTTTCAGTAGATTCAGTGTAGAAGTCAAAATCATACAAATATTATAGTCTCTTAGGCTCGCTCGCATTTGTGGCTCAAAGCATCACACTAGTTTTTATTTGTATTATTTATGGGACGTACGTAAGCATTTTGTACTTTGACCTACGTTTTGTTTTTGTGTTAGTTATGTGGTCGACCCCGTTCCAAATTGCACTAAACAGAATCCTCTGGTTTATCGATCAGTACCCGTATCACCCTAGAAATTGAATTGTTTACCGTTTGAATTCTTTTGCGGGTGCAGTTTTTCTATTAGAGTTAGTGGCTGTGGTAAGTCAATGCGCTCTTTGTCATGGTTATAAGCCGTGCACAACAGTATTTACTTGAAAATACATTG
>WLWD01005240.1_pt1 | contig 30341 bp, 28 predicted proteins | sample 6712731 | NCBI WGS metagenome assembly WLWD01 (sample SAMN12718690, study PRJNA576275) | sponge metagenome | isolation source: marine sponge | host: Mycale hentscheli | place: New Zealand: South Island, Marlborough, Capsize Point | collected 2014-11-01
GACCCAGCAGTTAGCAATGATCCCTTTCTCCTTTTGCAGCAGAAACAGGGTCCGGCTATACCAGAATATTTTTGTCCTAGCAAACTGGAGTAGGTGGATGCAAGTCCAGGTCATTGCGTGATGGTACTTGGAAGACTTGAAACTTTCCTAGCATTCTCACTTGCACCTACAGTGGGTCAGTTTAACCTGCAGCTCAGTGCTGGTCACTGGCTGAACAGAAAGATTCTGCATAGGTATTGGTATAAAGTTCATGAAACAGTGATTTTTTATTTTTACCTCTTGAGCGGAGTGGAGTATGGGACGCTGGTGCCAGTGTTGTTACTGTTGGGTATTTCAATTCAACTCCCCCCCCTCCCCCCCCCAATTTTTGTATCTTTGAGGTGTGCTGCACGGTGCTAGTTTGTGTGCTGTTTGTGTGTGTGTTTTGTGTGAATGGCAGACTGTCCAACCTTAGGATGTCCTAAAGTAGGGACACACAGTACGAGATTCAAGATTGAACGTGCACAACCAACATTGATATATGTCAGCAGCCAAGTAGTTTCATGTGTAATCTTAAACTATGTAAGACAGACCTTACAACTTTAAGTCTCTTCTAGTGTTGTTCTATATCCAGAAATTTTAATAATTAATTACATACAAGAAAAAATTTGCTAAGAAAATTAAAACAGCAATATAAAAAAAAAACATATAAGCATGAACAATGAATGAATCAGTTTAATTGACAGTTATTGTTCAATTGTAGCTACCATGTGAATCATTGTAATTCCCCTACAAGGTAAAGATCATCATTGAAAAAGGCTGAGTGCTGTGTAATTAAAAATTCAATCTGGTGTTGCGGGTATTACTGGTTGAGTACGGGGAATCAAATGCAATATGAAAGTAAACTTGGTTAACTGTATATTGTGATTGAGGGCTGATGTCGGGACATCTATTGTCCCGACCTTAGGTGAGGTGGGACTCAGGACTTGAGCATCATTATTGGGACTGTCCCGCCAAAGTCGGGATGGTTGGACAGTCTGGAATGGTAATATTGACACATGTGTCTGTTTGTGTAACATGCCCAGATACTCCTTGTTGTGCTGCACTCGCATTTAGAAAGGCCACTACATGCCCGATATATTCAGAGGGGACTACTCCCCCCCACTCTTCTGTATTGGCAATCTTGTGTAATAACAGGAGAGATTGGACTGCATTGTTCTGAATCACACCTCCGCTTGGCTAGGCAGTAGGTAAACTCTAGTTCTACATATCTGGATTGTTAAGGCTATCAAGTGAGCATAGCATGAAGGAATGATGCAAGTTAAGATGCTGCTGGGGGGGCGGTGGAATACTATTAATTTTTCTATTAGAGAGCATTTCTGCGTGTATCTGTCTTGTAGAGTGTGAATTGGCCTTGATGGGAGTATGGAGGTGTGACTGGACCTGCGTGACTATTTTCTCAATAGAGTTGGGAATGTATTGGCATGCTTGATGCAGGTGAGTGCAAAGTACATAGATGAAGTTGTGTCAGTGGTATTAGTTTGGATGAACTTCAGTGCAGCTAAAATTTCTTGTTACAGACTTTAATTTCATCGTTAAATGTGTAAGGAGGTGGTCGAGTGCAAAAAGCTGAGTCCCAATGCATCGAGGTGAAGTTGCCTGTATGATATTATGAAGACCTCATGCAGGTAAATGCTCTGATGATATATAAATCATGGTTACTATGGCCATACTGTGTGAATGTTTTATTTTCAAGAAATAACAATTATGCACTTTAACTCATATTTATATATTCAGTCAAACATTGTCATTTTATCATCATATTATCTGTTTGACATCTACAGCTATGTTGTTACAGTATTGCTTAATGACTGTGATGAAAATTAACAATTCAAGAGTGAACATAAATTCTTGAAATGGTCGAGAGGTAGTTGCAATTAAAGTATGTACACAATAGTTCACATAGTCTGAGGTCATTATGTCTGACTATGGTCAGATTTCTACTTCTCTCATCTTCTTCCTTTCCAGTGGACGTTACATCAGGCCACATGATCATCCACATCACCCTTTGTACCTGGTGCATGCATTGCATGGCAACCATCTCACACATATAAGTGTACATACAGGTATATGCATTGTTGACAGTTGCCCAACTATTGAGAGCTTGGTAACATTCTGGAGATGGCTATAAAACTCACTTTCTCACTGTCAACCTCTCTGTGATAAACACTCTCCACAACCCTATACTATGCCACTATCAATCATGACGGATGCATACAATGCTGTGTTGGTCAATTTGTTTTGTTTTTATCCGTTATTTTACCTAGCACTCTGGACTTGTACAATGAAAGAATAAACATGGTCCAGCATATATGTCACATGCACAGACATAACAAAACATAGACACTCACATTGAACTGGGCTGTATTCAGCAAAGCAATTGAACTAGAAATCGTGAAAGCATAAATTGAATTTCCACTTCCGGTATCTTTAATGTTTCCGTATACTTAACGGCGTACTCCGCATACGCAATTAAATTGTGCAGCCGCTTTAACGGCAACTAACGAAGTTGCGTAGAGTTCTTTTTAGCTTTCAGAGCGTCTCGGAGCCTGTCTTGTCGGAATCCTTGGCTACTCTACTTGATGTAGTAGTACACTTTCAGCCAGAGGTAAGCTGTAGATTGCATGCAATAGTCTCAAAGCTATGCCGTTTTTTTAGCTGCTTGTTTGAAACTCCACCCATTCCCCGTTCATTGTACTTCGAGAACGAGAGGGAATAAAAAGTAGCTTGTCTTTCCACGGCACGCTTGAGGTCTTTTAAGTTGTTTTGACATTTGAAATTTGGCATAGACTTAGAGTAAGGGTCACTAAGACTAATTCTGCAAAAAACAAAAATAGGAGAAAGAAAGAATTTTTCCGATGACTTCGTTCTGGAGCCTATATCTCAATTTCAATTTTTGCTCGAAATGCCTGGTTTTCCCAGAGCCTGTCACAGTTATCCCAACTATATAATTATTCAATTACAAGGAAGTGCATGAATAATGGAGATTACAGTTGAGGATAAAATTCGTCATATTCACTGGCAACCACTTGATATGTGGCTAGGAAGCACCTGGACCGGCACATGATCCGAAGGAGAAAAGCATTTGTGTGCAATCGCAAGTGTCACAATGTGTTAGCAATTTGAGCAGAAACTGTTACACAAACTACTCATTATGGTAAATAGCATCATGGGGTGTTGCAGATGTTCATGGTAGAACCCTCATTATCATTCAGTCCGAGACAACAGCGCCCATAATAGAAACCAGTCCATAATTTTCAAGTGGTGCAAATTTCACACAATGCGAGGGCACTAACTCGAGGACCATATTAGACAACACACATACATACACTCTCCTTCATCTTATTGCTATGATCGCAAGAAATACAATGCAACAACCCAAAAATGAAGCCAGCAATAACTTAGTATAGTGCTTCCTTTTTTTTTTAAACTTATTAAGCAATTCATTACAACACAACACTAAAAAATCAACAAGCAATAACAAAAATCATCAAAAGTACAGTACTATACATTTAATAATAAACAATAAGTGTCATGCATACACAACAAAATGATAAAGTGAATAATTGGACGTTCTGTGACACAGCCATGGCTTACCAAGCCACCAACCCTACAAGATGTCAAGGCTGAAATGGAGTCTACTAGTGCTTACACAGATATTTTTTCAGAGATTTTCAAACTAATGAACTTAATTTTGGTCCTCCCGGTCGGCACAGCAAGTGTGGAACGCTCCTTTAGTAAAATGAAACTATATAAAACTAGGCTTCATAACAGAATAAGCGATTCTACATTACCTAAACTGATGCGAATCGCCATTGAAGGGCCTGAGCAATCAGAAATTGACTTTAGTGAATTACACCTGTAAATTCTGGGGCGAGGAAACTTTTCCTGGGGGGGGGGGGGAATCTCAGTGCCCCCCACCCTCTGTATGAAACCCTGGTTCCTCTCCGGAGGGAAAGGGGTTTCTGGTCGACACCGAATAGGTGTTCTGATGGCACATACTTGGTGGCTGTTGAGTAGGAGACTGCGGCATTGCAGTACTACTCAGCAGTATAAAGGTAAAGTGTGTGAGGCTTGGAAGTCGTGGGTTGTCGTAGCTCAGTGGTTAGAGCACTGGTGGCTAAAGCCAGAGGCCCTGGGTTCGATTCCCTGGCGACGACCAAGTTTTTTCACACATTTTATCGTTGTTCTTTCCCCACCCTGGAATGCGATAGTTTTCAACATTCACATAGTAATTCTTTTAGGTTTTCTGTTCAGCATAGCCACTTGTTCTTGGAATGTGGTTATCTTGATGTTCACATTGTGTGTGTGTGTGTAGAAAGGGGGGGGGGGGGTAGCCTGGGCCAATTATGCCAGCATAATTATGATCATAACAAGTGTGCCAAAGCATTGAGCATAATGCCAGCAATAGGTGGTTTTTTCCTCCTTTTTTTTGGAAATGTCGCTCTCACTCTCACACACAACACAATACATTTTTGCCCCAGAAGTCAGAAGTGAACAAGTTTTCTCTGTCTTTAGTACATCATTTGATAAATCTCAACAAAGCTCATTAGAAGACTGTAGAAACATCTATTATGCTCCAATACAACAATCGTTAATTCATAATATTAGACCTTTGACGTGGTTATTTCTGTTTGTTTGAGCATAATAAGTAAAGGTGCATAATATGACATTTTCTAAGCATAATACGAAAATTTGAAAAGAATTGGAGCATAAATAATACGTTGGAAAAAAGCATAACTGGCCCAGGCCTAGGAGTGGTTACAAATTTTTCCTTGGAGTGTTTCTGGCAGAAGATATATCTTTTGCCACAGTGCCGTCGTTGTGTAAAATTACACTCTTGCAAGCCCCAAAGATTAAAAAGTTCGAACAATAGCTTCACATGGGATGGGTGTGGGCGTGTGCTGAGGGGAGGGTGCATACCGTTTTCTTTTAGATCAATTTAAATTTAAATTCAGTTGTAATAGATATTGTATTTAAGAGGTAGGTAAGATTCCTACCACCCTGCATCATACCTAAATAGACATTACTCTACTAATGTAGATTACAGAACAAATTTATAGCTGCGAATGAAATACAGAAAATCAAGTTTGCATATGAAAGCAGCAATGGTGTGAGCCTCATCACTTGGACACTTCACTATCACCAACTATTTCCACCGAAGTAAGAAAGCTAGCTCCAACACAACACAAAGAAAAGGCTGGATGGTTGGAATCATTATTAGTTATGTTATTACAGTTGCCACATGACCATGGGGTTAAGAAATGATTCCCCATAGCAACCAATCCCACAAACCACAACTTGTGTGACACACATAAGGTCATACGTTTACTCACTTGAAGTGTCTGTGGAGCTGTAGAGTTCAAAATATCCCTCCTGAGAAATTCTTATGAACTAATCCTAAACAACACAGACTTCAGTAAATCACATGTATACATACACATGCAGAAATCATCTTTTTTTTATTTTATTTTTTATTTTTTATTCTCTCACTAAATATCAATATTAATTGCTTGTTAGGTGGGGGGCAATAAGTCAAAGCTGTATTTGTGATAATTGCACAATCAAGGTACACATGCAATCACAAGTGTTATATATAGATGTCATTATTCAGCTGGACATACTGCCTGTCTAGTGGGGAGGGAGGGGGGGAAGGACTACAGCCAAGTATTATTAAATCTGTGAAATATCAGATATAGACCAACTTGTGCTTGAACAACACATACACATAACCAATGGCATACAGCTTTATAACATCTCCTTAATGAAAATGCACACAAACACGCACACTCCCAAATTCAACAACAACAGAAAATGGAAGAACTGCTCCTGGACATACGAAGTGACAGACTGTTTCACTTCATCTCTAATTATATTCATAACTGCCTACTCATCCGAAGGTATCAGCACACTCATTCCCTATACTACTACTACTACTATTACTATTACTACTACTATTATTACTACTACTACTACTACTACTACTACTACTACTACTACTACTACTACTACTACTACTACAATAAATTTCAATAATAGTGGGACTTAAAAACAACAGCTTGTAGAGACTTACTTGAACACGCAATCATCTGGTTGTTACTTGAAAAATGGCAACGAGGGCTATATGACAGCTCTCAGTGGCAGTTTGAGGTCTCCGGCTGAATGTGCACTGCTAGTGACTTCTGGGGCATTGCGGTGTGAAGAGTGCGACAGGTTTCCCAAGCACTTGGCCACCATCCAGACATTACCTAGGCAACAGGCCAGTCATGTAACGCTATCTACCCTCACCATCCACAGACCATAGCTCACAATAGTAGAGTTATTTAAAGCACCATAGTACCAGAAAAACCATCAGTAACCTCCCTAATACATATACCCTTCCACTGCAATAGTCAATTCATACAATGGTCAAAGCATAAATAAATGCCTGAGCTCACACCAAATATGTAACACAACTTTCACTTGTGTGCAGGCACACATACTTACACCTCACAAGAAACAATTGAAAATGGTTAGACTGATAGGCATCCGACAATACACAAATCAATCCCAAAGTAGTGTGCGTTTGTGCCCTAATATTAGGAGGACTGCTACCCCATTAATGCCCTATACTTCGTATTCTCAGATACAGTCAGCATAAAAACAGCTATCCACCATATAGTGTCTGTAGAATCATCGCCAATAGCCTGAAGTAGGAAGCAGGAGGGAAATAAAATAGCACAAGGACAATGTGCGAGAATTGCTTGTGATATACATCAATACAACCAGCTAGTGTAGTGTACATGTCATAACTTGCAAATGGATATGTGTAATAATCATTTCCAGTATACTATACCAAATGGCTAATAGACATCTATTGAAATCTCAGACCTCTTTCCAGCGTTTTCACTGGTTTCTGGTGATAGAGTAGAGTATGTATAGCTCTGTCTGGGTGTGGGGTAATAATTCTTCAAATATTCGGTAAATAGGATTGAAATCAGTAATGCCAAACTCTCTAGCAAAAAAATCTGGAAGCAGAATTCACGTAGAACTAGCACTATACTTATGTTTATAATCATAGGTAGGGTGTATAATTATTGACATGGGCTTTTTTTTTTTTAATGTTGCGAAGTGATTTCATGGCAAATTTTATGATGGAATGTGGCCTATTTTATGATGGAATGTGGCAAATTTTATGATGGAATGTGGCCTATTTTATGATGGAATGTGGCCTATTTTATGATGGAATGTGGCCTATTTTATGATGGAATGTGGCCTATTTTATGATGGAATGTGGCCTATTTTATGATGGAATGTGGCCTATTTTATGATGGAATGTGGCCTATTTTTTTTTTTTTGCCATTAGTTGACTTAAGCAAGCCATAATTATTTTTGTTATTGGGTCAAAATTGAGCAAAAGCTCATGTCTCTGGAGTAGTGATGGTAGGTCAGATTTTTGGCTAGAAAAAAGTAGTATCTGTTAGATGGTTTGTGTGGAATGACAGCTATACCACAGTTAGTAGCCAGTTGCCACATAAGTAGTGGTTAGTGGTTAGTTGTGTAATCTTAGTGGTTAGTTGTGTAGTACACAACTAATTTCTAAACTGTAGCTAGCTAGCTGTATACCAGGAGTTTTCCACATACTCTTGCACCACCTCGGTATAGTTACAATAAGTTAGCGCAGAGGTTTTGCTAGAGCCTGGGTATCTCAATTGGGACCTTATCACACTCATTAAATCAACAAGAAAGGAATTTGGAAACGTTGAGTATGCAAAGTGAATAAGAGATGCAACAGAAAAAACTCTAATCCCATCTCCAATCCGACCACACTTCCATTAAAAAAATATATAAGATTTGCACTTTAATAAAAAATCTAGAACAATCCACTCAGAGAAGTCAGGTCAGTTCCCACAGATGCCAACAGCCACAGAACACCACAGATGCCAACAGCCACAGATGCCAACAGCCACAGAAAGGAACTCAAGACAATGCACACACATCACATCTGAAGTACTGCAAATTACTCTTTCTTGATTTAACTTCAACACTACAAAACAACAACAATATGAACTGTAGTTGTGGTTTTTATTTAAGATACATTTTGCTGATTGTGCAGAACAGGTCGTTGACCAGACCCTTCCAGCGAGGTAAAGGGTCGGCGAAGGGGGGGGGGTGTTCTGCTAAATTGAACGAAATCCTGCTAAATTTTGTATCATGTCCTGCGAAACTTGACTTTCAGGTTGGCAAGTCTGCCCCCCCCCCCCCTTCTCTTCCCTGCAAAAAACTTCATGCAAGCTAGCTGCAGATGTTGACCTATCATACCACCAATGACCACAATGGCCATCCACAATCATTGAATATCCAGCCACTGCTGCAACTCCCAAAACCACCAGCAAGTTGTCAATGTGTCTGGCACACATGTGCATGAACACACACCATGCACACTCTCAGTTCTAGAAATCATCAGCCAGTAACTAAAAAGTCTGGGTCTCATGTAGCTCTTCCTTCAACCCAAGGGTAACAGGACAAGCCCCTGGAGTACCTGTCAGCATCTGCTATGACACCTCTATCACAGACATAGCCAACACTCATATAGGCCAACCACCAAAAACTAAGAAATCAGCTTCTATAAGTACTCAAGTATTCTACAAATTCAGTGGAGCCAATGTCCCCCCCCCCAACAAAGAAGATTATAAACTACGTAATTTCTTGCTATTCCATTTCACACCAAAACAATCAAATCATTATTCAGCATATTATTGTATTCATTTTCTGGCGTGTTAGACTGACCAACTACCCAACTACCGTATATTGTACTTAATTGCATTACTTTGGAGTGAATATTTCATGAGTGAGTGACTGTATGTCAAGTATGAGGTCTTTGAGAATTACTTCGACTTACTTCAAGAGACACAGCTGCTTCTCAAATGATGCATGCACTATTCTCAGGTCAGTCGCAACACAATGGCTCCAGCAAGAGGAAGGGGTGTAGTATTCAGCACAATATCCTAACATAGAAAATATCCTTGTATGAGGGGAAGAACACTACCCACTATAAATCGCAACAAAAAAAAAAGATCATTTTATCGCCTACATATCTTGAACATGCTAGATACCAAAATACTTCGATTTAAAAAAAATCAAAATCATTCATTGCATGTCGAAGAATACTATTCTCCGACATGCACAATGAATGATTTTGTTGAGGGGCGGGGCAGCTCGTGTAAAACCTTGCCGTCCCCTACCTATTGAACTATTCAGTAGTATATATGTTGTAATCTCTATTACAATAATACTTTGAGTTCATATACAATCAATTAACTTCTTGTTACAGTTGTGTGAAACAAATTCAGATGATTACATAAATACATTGTCACAGACTGCACAAATGTAGCCACTGTCTGTCTCATCTAGGCAATAAACGTGACTCCATACACTACAGTCTTCGTTGCTGCATTGAATCCATTCATAAGTTTGACTATCATCTTTGTACAGCCCAAAACATACATCACTAGCATCACAAGGATTGATATAGCTGGTAGCTAGCAATAATCATTATCAATATAATCAAAATATTTTTTGCTGAGTAAGTTATGTGACCCGCCCGTCCGCTAGCGGAGGTAATTCATTAATTCGTGCCGGAGTTAGTGTCTATTACCCGGAATAGGGAGAGTCCGTTGCAAAGAGGTTCGTTAAACATTGCAGCTATGGTAAGTCCCATCGGTGCATTTACTTTTGTCCGTTGCAGAGAGATGTCCGTTATATGGAATGTCCGTTAGGAGAGGTTCCACTGTACATCCAATGAAATTCATTTGGTATTTAATTAACATGGCATATGAGGGAAGGCCACATCTCAGACACACTTGAAACCGGCATTGAGAATGGTATTTTCTGATAACCCTTCTGCAAATTTCAGTGTGTCACCATCATCGGACAGCAATTCAGAATCATCAACCACACTCACATATAAATTGTCATTGTCAAGGCCATCATCAGACACCACACTCATGGAACTTGAGAATCTTGACCTGCAAAATGACCAAACGTATGAATCACTACAGGAAGAAGTTACACACAAACCCGACAACACAGGTGCCTCATCCAACCAATCAGATATAGCACAACTTGAAAATATCAAAGCGATTACTGAAAAAGCCAAGGCATGTAATGTAGACCCGCAACTACTTTTGTTGGCGGAATTCATGGCCAAATCATACACCCCAACTGTCACTCCCGTAGTCACACCCGCAACATATCCACAACCTAGTCATCAAAGATACGACATCGTTGCTAAACAGATTGGTATCATGCAAGAAGGGGAAGACATATTTGCAGTACTTAACAGGTTTCAGTACAGCCTGAAGGTGAACAACATCCCACAGAATGAACACTTGAGAGCACTGCCAGCCGTGTTGACAGGTCAATTTAAAGATGCTTACTACAACAATATTGAAGGGTGTCACTCATATACCCAGATGAGGGAAATATTGCTTGCAGTTGGCGGATACACAGTAAATGATTGTCTCAATTCATTCCCATTGAAGTGTAGACCAGGAGGCAGCAAATCTGTGACACAATGGTTTAACATGTGGACGTACAAATTCTCAGTCATGTTGGTATGCCATTCTCGGACAATCTCTCTGAAGCAGCCATTGACAATATTGCCAAAATATTTGCAGCAACCAGTGTTGCAGCTGAATTGCCCAACGACATCAGGGACACTGTTTTTAAAACCGTACACCCAACTATCACTACATTCCTGCAAGATTGCACAGCATTGTGTCCAAAGCCAAACACTCAGTCATGGAATCACTCGTATCAACACACTAGACCACAGCCACCACATCACGGTAACAATTATTATGGCAATCAATCACATGACGGTAACAATTACCATGGCAACCATTCACACCGGGGTAGCAACTATCACAATCAGTCATACAGGGGCAGATACAATTATGATCACAGTCAAGCAAGGCAGGCAATGTTATTCAATCAACTAACGTCACAGCCACCCGGAAGGCAGTATCCTGATCCGTCACATGTTACATGTCTCAGGTGCAAACAACAAGGCCATTACACCAACACTTGTCAGAATCCACCTGTACAGCACAATGCAACCAATCAGCCACAGCCACAGCAGCCTACTCAAAACATCACAAAGGTTCATAGGCAACAAAGTGCCAATAATGGCAGCTACAGCAGACCAATACATACGGTTGACATTGTAGGGGACACACCCACTGTCACGGAATCACCCACTGTCACATATCCAGACACACCCACTCTCACGAAAAGTGATCACATTCTCAACAAGTTCAATGAGCCAGAAGCTTTCGTAACACAAGGCATGGTGAACAACATTGCCACTGCTATAATATTAGATTCCGGAGCCAAACTGTCTGTGGTTTCACAAGACTTTATTGCACACGACTCTCACCCAGTTGCATAGAAACTATTTGTGGAATTTCACAAACACCCAGCATGGTACAAGTTCATGATGTTTCAGTTGCAAGACAGGTCTCAATGGCACTTGCAGAGTGGCCGTAGAAACGTCACTTCCACCAAAGACTGTGTTGCTCGGTACGGACTTGGGTACAGACAAATTGCTTGAGTTGCTTAATGACATCAAAACCAAACCAACCACTGCCTTTTTCAGTACCCAACCTCATTACCACAGTCACACTCTACTGGTACCTGCACCACTTGAGACGTAGTGGTACTAATTGCAAGCACACGACGGTTTGGGACATGGTGCATTGGCGCCACCAGAGCACTAATTAACAAACACTTTACGTGGCCCAGCTTGAAGAAAGACATTACTAACTACATTGATGCATGCAACACTTGCAAGCTTAATAACAGAGGTGGAGGCACAAAATTACCATTGTGTGAGCCACAGGTTATTACTGAACGTTTCGAGAAGCTTGCCATTGACGTGGTAGGACCACTGCCCACCACCAAGAGACATTACCGGTACATACTAACATGTATTGATTTGGCAACATCATTCCCTATAGCAATTCCTATGCGCACGTACACGGCTGCAGAAACAGCACAAGCATTGCTATCAATAATTTCTTGTTTCGGATCACCACTTGCAATACTGTCTGATCAGGGTGCAAATTTCCTCTCAACAACACTATCATTGCTATATCAAAAGCTGAATATTGCCAGAATCACCACAAGTCCATACAGGCCACAGTCCAACGGAACTTTAGAACGGTTTCAGGCAACATTAAAGGCTATGTTAAGGAAATCATTGGACAATCAGCAGCAAGACTGGCCCACAGCACTAGATTTGGTGTTATATTTTGCTAGAAACACTCCACATTCTAGAACTGGTCATACACCCTTTGAATTAACATTTGCAAAGCCTACCACTTTTCTTTTGCACACGTTGAAGCAATTATGGACGGGTGACACATGCTCAACAGTCAATGTTCCACAATTCATTGCAGATGTTGACAAACACACAGCTGCACAATCATCAATTGTGAAGGAGGCACTCAAATCAAAACTCAGCAAGCACAGGCTAGCACTTGAATCAAATGCCATTTCTAATTTCAAGAAGGGTGATACTGTGTTAAAGCGAGCACCGGGACTTAATAAATGCCTTGAATCATCTTGGGAAGGTCCATTCACAATTGTAGCTCTGTTACCACCAGTAAATTGTAAAACTATCCCAGCAGGGCAAAGCAAAGCAAAACCAAAAGTGATACGTCTATCCCAATTAAAGAAAGCACCCAATATGGAAATATTCAGAGTTGTCATTGTGGATGAAACAAAAGCAGACATTTGTGAACTAGCAAATAGCAAACCACAACCAATTTCATTGTCACCTCAGCAGCAATTGCAGCTAGATAGCACATTGAGTAAATTTCCATCAGTGTTCACAGACAAACCAGGTATCAGTTAAAACAGAATTGTGAAAGAAAAAGGATGTGGGAGGAGGAGGATTGGGTGGGGGTGGGTGTGGTGGGGTTGCGTGGCAGTGTGTTTTTGGGTGGGTGTGGTGGGTGGGGGGGTGGGGGGGTGGGGTGGGTGGTGGGGGGGTGGGGGGGGGGGAGAGAGAGAGAGAAAGGGAAATTAAGCTGCCCAGTGTGTGATCATTCATAGGTGCAACACTAGCTCCTCCTCTGCCTATTCAGGAGCAGTCAAACTCCTATCAGTGGTGAGGTGATTACTCACTGGGCCATGTAACACAAGCTCCACCTCCACCTTTTCAGGTGAAGCCAATATGTAGAAAAAAAATGTGTATGGTATGTACACATGTACACTGGTAGCCCAGGAAATGTAATGTAATATCCTCACCTGACAGAGTAGTTCTCTCACAAGTGGATCAGGAACACACTCAGACTGCTTTATATTTTCCTCCTTAGCACATATGTAATGATAGGCAGCAGGCAGAAACACAGGAAGACCAGGCCCGCCCTGGACAATAGAGGTCGCAACCAATACTCCTATAAATTTGAAGTCTTTATTCTGCAGACAATTACAAATTATTCCAGCCAGCATTACATTAGTACTTATTTAAAAAAAAAAAAATATATATATATATATTATTCAGCGAGCGAGCGAAGCTGACTCTCAGTCGTGTTCAATTGAGATTTCAGATATATATATATATAGGTATGTATGCATACGTACGTACGTCAAAATCTTTCGCCCGCGCTTCTAATTACGTACGTTAGGTAAAGCGTTCACAGTTCCAGTATTTTTCAATTAACGAGCGCGGAGAATCCTGCTGCACTGCCTCATGCAACTTTGTTTCAACCAAAAAGTGTATAGCTACTCTCGTCTTGAAACAATTGTGAAGTCTTTGTCAAGCTGCGCTTCTTTGCCACTGCTTTCGAAGTTTAATCAGGTAATTCTGTTAGTTTAGTCTGGGATCAGAGACTTTAGATTCTCTGATGCTAACTGAGAATGGAAAGGGTTACACTGTGCACTACAGTTAGATGTAATTTCTGTCCTATTTTTCTGTAAAAAGAGTCTGCTCGCTCGCCATGCATTTGCGCTATTCGAGTGCACCACTAGTTAATTATCATATTGTAGCATTACCATGTCTGGCTCACAGGTGCAAAGCTAAAAGCAAGACTCAGGTATACCATATCCCAAGGGTCTAAGGCTTTCACACATTTACTAGTAAACCTGCCATGAAGGACTCAGTGTACTAACAACAATTCAGGGATAATTCAAGAATGCACACAACAACTCAAAATGGAATGTGACACAAAAATAGTTGGGTGGGAACAGGACCCATATACCTGTAATATACTTATTAATTAGCACCTAGAGGTCACCAAAGGTCAAGTTAGAGGCTCCCCCCAATATATAATAATAATAATAATTTGATTATTATGCAATCATCTACACAGGTGTACCAAATTTCATTAAAAGTGAATGATTTGATTTATTGAGAAAATAACTAGAAACACTCCATCTTTTTTATTGAATGTGATTTGAACTAAGGGGAGAGGAGGGAGGACTCAAGTGTTGCGGGAAAATCTAATTGCCACTGATTCTCCCTCCCCCTCTCAAGGCCACACTGGGGGAGAATCATTCAAGGGCTCATACCAGCTCATAACTTCCAACGTGCAGCTTAGGAAGCTCACACACACACACATACCACAAATACAGATGCACGCACACACCACAAATGGAAATGCACACACACACACACACCACAAATACAGATACATACACACACACACACATACACACACACAAATACAGATGCATATACACACATAAATACAGACTTACCTGTAATGCAGGAATGTTCTTATTGAAGAGAGTACTCCCAGGTTCTCCAACACCATACTGTTTTACCACCTCGTGTGTGAACAGCCGCCAGAACTCCCTGCTAGGTCCGCCATTGTCTATAGCTTCTTCTTGCACAAACTGGACCTGAATAAAAGAAATACTAATATTTAATTAATCTAGAATGGCTGACATTTCCTCTAATTCATGCTCTGAATTAGACTGCACCAGTTTTTCATTGTTTGTTTTTTAATCTTAAATGCACCCTCAAACTTGTGGCACACCCAGACTCATGTGCTTGACACCACGCTTAATTGACAATAAGTGATTGCAACATTTGTTAAAGATGTGGTATAAACTATACACGATCACTAACACTAGGTAGGTGTAGTGCTGCCAATGGCACTAACACCCATCAAGCTATCAGAAAGACTAAATGTTGATGAATTGGCTAGTGTGATACACAGATAGGGGACTTATTACACACATACACAAAAAACAAAAACAAACAAACAACCATTACTCGCAGTAACTTAGTTGGATCAAATCTTTCTTTCCTCACTTCACGCAAGGCATCCTCCAACAATTTCTCTCTGAGAACCAATATTGATGTTCGCGGGATGGTATCCCAATTGTCACCACTAGAGAGCACTTCGATACTGTTTAATATTTGAAGAAAGGTTAAGAGCTCACTAAAAGAGGTTGGCTCCCTGAAAGCAACAATAAATTGGCTTTAAAAAAATAAAAAAAGGAAAAAAATTAAAAGAAATGAAATTAATGCCATCCTCCTATTTCAACTAATACAATCCTTAATATCACAAGACAAAATACGTGGACACTTATACACTGCACATGCCACACAACATTAAAACATAATAATATCAAATCGTCTTCAAAACAAAATAAATCAAAACACAAATATACAAACTAACAAAACGTAATAAGATCATTCCATTTATTGCTACACTCTTTAATTAACAGTTTGCACGTACCACTGACTTGAGAACAATATTGTAAACAGAGTTCCACAGTAATCTCTACATACAAAATGACTAATGTGAACCCCACGGCATCAGCACAAGATCCAAAATGACTTTAAATTTCCAAGGATGATACGGGTAAGGATCGATAAACTAACAGTTTTAGTTTAAACTGGTCGCCATTCCAAAGTATGCTCCATTCAAAATGCTATAATGTACCAGACCTCTAGTAAATATAGCATTACGTTGTATTCTCTTAGTGACTTGACTATTTGTGGGCTCTTCCCTTCTCGGGCAGGCAACTTCGATGACTCGACGCTGTCTTGCTGGCGCGCACAACTGGTGAGCAACGATGTATTCTCTGCCACCAGAGTAATCACTGCTAGCTCCCGTATGTAACTGTTGAACTATTTTATTACACGTGATACTGACTACAGAAATGATGAGGGCGGCTTACATAGTAAGTTCATACTCCACCATAAATGACACATGCGAACACACAAAACGACATAAATTCTATGCACAAACAACTCGTGACTAATAAACAATGATCAACACAAACTGTCAACACTTCCACAAATAAGGTCATCTCTATCTAACAACAAACACACAAACACACAAAATTTAATTAAATAAATAAGAAAAAATTAATAAATAATAATAAGAGTAAGTAAACAAACAAAATTAATAATCCGTAAATGATAAATGCACAAATCAACGAATAAGTCAATCAATAAAGAAATTAATAATAAAACACATCAAACAAATCAATGCATAACTTCCAAATAAAAATTCAATTAGTCAATAATTGGTAAGAACACTATCACAGCACAACTATTTCGGGAAAACATAGTTGTTGGAGTAAGGGACTTCAATAAAGAACTACAGCATTAAAAGAGTACATTCTTAGCACCAAATTAGAAAATTTGCTAACTATGTCACTACCAATGAATAAACAATTCTTAAGCTCCAGTATTATAACAAAATATGGTTTGCTTTTTTCATGTGCAATTATGGCTCAGTGTGGACAATATGGCTTTTCAGCAACCAATGAAGTCCATGTCCGGTTACCATAGCAATAATTGGACTTTCCAACATGCAAATTACACTAACACAATACATCAAGGTGAGCGAACATCTGCACAAGAACTGGAGAATATAAAAAAGAAAGGAAGTTTGCACTACACAGCTTATAATACTTCTCCTGGTGGCATGTATACATTGCCTATAGGAGTAATGAGGGCAGAGTAGCTGTTAGAGCTTATTAACACACAGTGCACATGTATGGCAGAATATATTAGTCTCTGTCGTTCACTCATTCATTCCTGTCACTGGTCTAAAGCGAATCTCGAAGATGGCAGACTTTTATGCTCTAAAGAAGAGGAACTCCAACTAGATGACGATTTAGTACAAGGACAGTGGAATAGACCTCGAAATGGAATGAGTACAAGGACAGTACAACACCAAGTCAGTGGAATAGACCTCGAAATGGAATGAGTACAAGGACAGTACAACACCAAGTCAGTGGAATAGACCTCGAAATGGAATGAGTACAAGGACAGTACAACACCAAGTCAGTGGAATAGACCTCGAAATGGAATGAGTACAAGGACAGTAAAACACCAAGTCAGTGGAATAGACCTCGAAATGGAATGAGGCTAACTTCGTTGTTATTGCAGAGAAAGTCCTTACTAATTAAGTTTGTTTGTGTGTAATAATGAAATGCTCAAAACCTAATAATATTAATTGACAGCCATCTAAGCAGTACCATGCTAACAAGCAAACTCATCTGCACCTGGTTGGCCTGGACCTATCATAGTGGTGGCTAAATTTTAATCACACAAGTTTACTCCAAATGGGAAAGTCCCTTTCTCTAAAGTGGTTTAACAGAGGAACTGACACACAGATGTAGGTGAGGTATCATCTTGCATCATATCATGTATGAGACTCAGGCTGCACAACCCTCAGATCATTCCCAGCATTAACTTATTTTTTACCAGGTAAATATAACCAGACCAACAGGAAAAACTCAAAAGCTATCAGTAATGTCAATTGGAAACTCTCTTGCACAATCAGACTCCCTCCCTTTCTCACACCTTCTAGCCACCACTATCAGCTGGCGGGTGGTAGCTGCAATCTGCCCAGCCCATATAGTCAATTTGCCTCTCAAGCAAATATACCCCTTCTCCCTTTTCTTAGGCATTGTGCCTGGCCACACTAAATGACGCCTCACCAAACTACAGCTACTTACTGCCAATATAATTTTTAATTAATAATTATAAGGTAAGTAAAAAACAATGGCATGCCCCAAACCTAAGAAAATTATAGTATGAGTCTATTCAGTCGCATAAACTGAAATGAACCTTGTTTTACTGCATGCAGAATTTTGAGCAAGTGAGAAAATTTCAGTTGGCATAACTGAGTTACTGACTGATGGAAGTATTTATGTTTGCTTGCACTGCTCCAACATTTAGCTCATGTGTACCATATTCAGACAACTGTTCAGGTCACACAAACACACACACACACACACTGACAGAGAGAGAGAGAGAATGAAAGCCAGTGAAGTACATACTTAATAGCAAATTTTTTTCTCTTTTTAACAGCCAATTATAGTTAATTATTTAACCCGACATTTTGACAACTTGCCAAAGTCCTCTTCAGGGGTCAACTGATGCTGGCTGTCCAGGCTGCATGCAAATCACCCTCCAGGATATTATAATAAACAACAGTAAGCGTACCCTCCAGTAATCTTGCTCTTTACATTGTGTTATTATATCACCACGGAGAGTTCGACTTCAGTTGACCCCTGAAGAGGACTTCGGCAAGAAGTCGAAATGTCGGGTTAAGTTATAATTAACTATAATTGGCTGTTAAAAAGAGAAAAATATGCTATTATTATAATTATTTCAGCCGAGAACGACTGTCACTTGTCACTACTTGTATAACTCACTCCGAGCTCTCCTTCAGACTCTCCACAATGGCAGTTCTAAACATCTGATCTTCAACATCTGATGGTGACTTTGGGGAATGGGCAGACTTCACATCAGCAAGCTGTCAATAACAATAAAAACAAAGAATAAATTCCGTAAAAAAACACAAATAAATACTGTACTGGTCTTAAAATTAACCAGAGATTAGTACACGGGGCAGGTAGCACAGTTAATTCTTTATTGGTGAGGCTTTTAGGATAGCATGTCATTCACAATGAACAACACCAGTTAGTACCACAAAAATGTTACTATTAGTAGAGCGGATTTGCACTAAATATCAGTGAAATTGTGCATTTTGTGATAAAAGCATGAAACTTGGTACATGGCTCCTAGGAATCATGAATAATAATTTAAGAAGTGGAGCCACCCCCAATTTGACCTTTGGTGACCTCTAGACGTTTTTTTAACCTTATATGGAAGTTTTTATTGAAAGTATACCGAAACTTGATTATAGCTAGAGTTCATGTATATGACAGTCACCAGAACAAAAACATAGTGCAGTGCACTTGAGGGCTGCCTTGTAACACTTACACCTCCTGGCACACCCTTTTTTGCAACTGCAGTGAATAAGTTCAGAACATGAGCGTGATGCTTCTGAGAGGGTTGTCCATACCGGTTCCCATCCAGTTTGCTCTTTCTTCCACCCCCAATTTCCTGGGCTTGGAAGTTTAGGTTTAGGAATCAGAGCTTGATTCCAGCAGTTGGATTGGTAGCAAACCCTTTTGATGTGCTGCTCTAGGGAAGCTAGTGTTGGTGGGAGGTTTTCTAAGCTTCTTGACTTTCGTGTAAAAAGATGCTTTCTGGCTTCATTAACTTCTGCAATGTCACTAGTACGATCATACATTAAAACTACAAAACGTTGCAAAGTTGAAATGGTAGTACTTTCAAAGTTTTCTTGCATGTGCAGTAAGTCTTCAAAAGCTTCTGTGACCTCGGGAAAAACATTCCATGTATTGAATGCTGTCTTCTTGCCTCTTCCTGCAAATAATGATGTAGTGTCACACCCTGTGAATGCATGAAACACATGGAGAGTAGCAGGGCTGTTCATATCTTGGATTTCTTCAAACTGAATACAGTGAAGAAGATCTGCCTTTGTGCCAAACCTAAGTTTTACTCCCAGTGAAAGTGATGGTGGGCTATTTTGATTCTCATGTTTGAAGAAGGTGTCAAGATCACCATCCCTCATTTGACAAGCAATGTATAGTCGTGAGAATAGATTACAATTATTTTTTAATGCATTGATCTGCATTTTCTGCTTAGACTGGGTCCTAGCTTGTTTAGAACTAAACAGTGCTAACTTGTTTTTGGACAGCAGTTCTGTGATAGGTACAGTACACTCGGTTAACCTTTCCTTGATGAACTTTTTATATTGTTGGATGCCTAGGGTTTCAGCCCTTCTTACTGTGTCACCAACAGAGCGATCCATGATGCTCCTCGTATCCAACACTAGGAGATCATCACTCTTCTCCAGAAATGGATTCCCCATTTCTTCTAACACAGCAGTGAGTGATGCCACTTCTGAAATAAATGCAGTCTGTACACTTGCACACTGTTCGTGATGGCTATGGTCACTGACACTAGCTTGTGTTCCCATTACACACTTCTCGAACTCTGTAACCATTCTTGCTACCTCTGGGCCAGCCACCAGCCAACGTCTCAATGCACTAGAATTAGTTGTTAGACCTATTGCCCCTCCAGATTGCTTGACGATAGCATTGTTCTGCTCGTGACAATGATCGAGTGCTATGGCAGAAAATTTGTTCCTTGTTTTATTCACAGTGAATTTTCCCGCTTCAAATTCAGCAAGAATTGCTGGGTGTTTATCTGAAAGCTGCATCATGTCACGAATATGCACTGGAAGCCATCTGGAATAATGTGTATGGTTCAGCACAAACATCCAAGGCACAATTTTGGTCAAAGATTCCACATTCAGTAGCTATGATAAAGCATTCTATGACTCTTGTCCAGGCAATTGTTCAATACCTCAATCCTGGTCAAGTTCCTGTTCTTGCTGCTGACCAGCCATTATATTATGCTTATCCAAGCAAATTCAATGGAGCTGGCCTTCTACTCTTGGAGAGGACAAATACGTGATAATGTTTGGCGGCTTACATGTTGAAATGGCTACCTTGAAGGTATGGGTACTGAATTTACACTGACATAGACTGTTACGATGTTATTTTATTTACAGGTGCTGGGAGATTGGCTAGAAGACAGTGGCTTGACAAGTGCTCTTGTCCAAGCAAATATTGCTAGCACAGGTACAGCGGATTCTTTTGTCAAGGCAAGTCATGTAACAAAGACAAGGCATGCACACCAAGTTACTGCTGCAAGCTTGCACACTCTGCTACAAAAAGCGTACTCTGAGTATATAAATGCTGCAGAAATGGAAGTCCTAACATTGGAAAAGTGGTGTGAAATACGTTCTCAGAAGAGTGTCTAATTTAGTTACTGGCACAAACTCTGACACTTGAAATAACTTTGCTGTTATTCATCAGATCCCTTCGGGAAGGCAACTTCCAGCTCTATGTGCACTGTCCAAAAAGAGTGGCAATAAACCATTGATTGCAGCATGTGTGATTACTATATTTTGTGTGAGATGTTGTATGAGAGAAATCCCAGTACCATGGAGTGCATCCTTTTCAGTTGCAGAGGTGGGATTATAGTCAATGTTATCAACAACTGCGGAAGTAAAAACGGCACTGCGCATCTTCGGAGGACACACAACACCATCACTATTGAAGCGTTCACGGACTCCATTGCCAATGTCAGTAGTGAGCTGCAAAACACGATCATAGGACACACACAATCCGAGGATGAACAGAGTATCAATGAGGTTTCTGCTGCGCATGACAGCATGCATTTTCAGTGCAATGAAGATAGGCAGTGGTGTTTCTCTCTCATGTCTGTGGTAAGTTGAATTAGGATGGGTTGATCCACGCACAATTTTCACATGATTTAACATCAAAAGCTGGGATATAGAAAGGGCAGCTGATGTGCTAATAGTGTCAATCTCGGACTGATGCTCAATATTTGGACCCCTGAGAATCATGTTTACAAGAGAAAATAAAGATTTTGGTAACGACTGTTGTTGGCATTCAGGCTTGAATGATCCATCAAAATGAAACTTTTTGGTTAACATTTCGCTGCGAACCAACTGAGCTGCTCGTGCTAATAGCATTGCATTGCTGTCATGATCACATGCTGTCTTAATAGCATCACCAACATCAAAAGTGAGCAGCATGTCTCTTCCTTGTGAGTGAGACTGTAGATCAGGTATTGCTGCTAACAGTCTAGCTTTCAATCGAGATGTGTGAATGCGACCATCAACAGAAATTCCTAGTTGTTTTAGTCTATCTTTGTACAAGTGAGCTAGATCAGACATTTTAAATGTAGGAATACTCTCTTCTTCCTTGCGAGTATCTTCTATGAACATCACCAACTCTGCAGATGCAATGCCACTGAGATGAGCATCATTACCAGTATCAGCATTTCTACTGTCTGTAGTAGCCCTTGCTCTGTTGTACAGATCTACAAGACATTTGTTGTGATAATTCGCCGCGAGAGCTACCATGTCTCCAGGAGCGAGTTTGGCTAACAGGTCTGTATCTTGTAATTGCATTGCACATTTCCGCACCCTGATGTCAATATCATGTGTGCAAGCTCTGTGGAGATTTTTTGAGCCAGCTGGCTCATTGCAAAGAAAGTATATATCCTTTGTGAAATCCACTTTGTTATGTGTAGTTCGAGTAGCAATAGGTGATGGACCATCAGCCTTTACATTTTTTGATTTCATGGAGTGCTGTAGTCGTTTAAGCTTTGTCTGGTTGACTTTTAAGCGACATGCTTTATGCCATCGAGCAGTATGCCTCCTCATAGTAGTCTCAGTGCCATTCCCATCATTAAGTCTTGCTATATCTATGTTCATTGGTATTTCTCCAAGTTCAGCAAACTCGATGAGATTAGACGTTAATGAAACATAGCCATCAACAACAGTGGGTGCACTCATGTTATTATTAGCAGGACATTGTAAAGCAGTGCCAGTGTCCACTTGACAAAGTGCGCATTAATCCCAGTTAGTCGGCTTTGATATCCTCAAATGTTTGGATGGTGGTGTAGCCACCAAAGTATGCCTTTTAGCCATTATACCTGCACATTACAATGCAAATTACTCTTGTATTTTTCTAACTAATATTACTCAACTGTAGCTACAATAGCCACTTAGCTGTGCGTACTGTGATCTGGAACACAACCTGTATAAGCCAGCTATAGAGAGGAAATTTTGTTAGAGGGAGAATGCTAATTGTTGCTCACTACTGCCAGTAATAACCTGCACATGTTGGCTTTTCTTGCACATGCTTGCTAGTAGTCTGATGGTCTTGTGACCATTAGGTGACAACACCAATTGATGAAGGTAGGTGTGATAGAGACTAGAAAATAAGGAGGTGGTGATGTATGTGACTCTGTCAGCCCATGTTTATCATTGGGTGTGGTCATCATAAGGTCGCATAACAGTTGAACTGCTAATATTCCACCACAAACATGTAATATTAATTTTCACTGGTAAGCGTCACTAATACCATATATGGTGAAAGAAATTGACATCTAGAGGTCACCAAAGGTCAAATCAGAGATGGCTCCACTTCTTAAATTATTCTATATGATGTCTAGGAGCCATGTACCAAGTTTCATGCTTTTATCACAAAATGCACAATTGTTACACAAATCCGCTCTACTAGGTAGGGGAAGAAGAATGAAAGTTTGATCAGATTTAGAAAATGTATACAAAATGATGAAATAAAGGGCACTGGCAGCTGCTTTAATTGTATCTATTCTTGAGTTTACTGCTTAACTACTCTAATTTCCCAACTAATGAGAATTCTTGGCAAAAATAATTTGTTAAGTCTAACTTCATACAATAACTTAGTGGTAAGCGACAAAACGTTGAAAGAAAAGCTTATCTCTTCCCCAGTAGACACTGTACCACTGGGGAACAAGCAGAATAAATTGCAGAGAGAAACTTTCACTGGACTATCTCTAGCATTCCATGTTCTCCTTAACAAACTTGTGCACCCACTTACCAACATGAACCCCATAGAGATTTAACTCGCATGTAGATTATAAAGATTACTGACATACATGAAGATTACTGACCGAAATGAAGATTACATGAAGATTACTGACCTAGGTGAAGATTAAGTGAAGATTACTGACCTACATGAAAATTACTGACCTACATGAAGATTACTGATTCAGATAAAAACTACTGACCATGTGACATTGATAATCTATCCACATCTAATTTTATGTAATACTTATGATACAAACATAATCTAATACGATATCAACACGGCCTAAATTAATAGAAGCTCACCCAAGCTCCAAATGCTGAACTTTGACCTAGCCTTCTGGCCACGCACCCGTCGATTCCTGTACATTTTAAACACAAAGTATAATTTATAAAATGGAAGTTAGTGTAATTAAGTATTTAACCGATTACGCGCGAATAAAAATTTTAATTGCGCCTTACGTAATGCGGTCACGGGCACACGCGAGACACAGAGGATTGATTGCTTTGTGGGAGGGTGACACTAAGCGAGAGAAAGAAGACGAACGTTTGAAGATTGCCTCGGGGACAGTATTATCGAACGATAGAGTACGCTCTAGGCTATTGGGAAAGCATAAATTGGACGCTAAGGAGCTGTTCCCGACTTAAAAATAACAAAGTACTCGCACCGTTTGGCAAAAACCTTTATGGCATCACACTGAGGCTCTTAGTAAGCACACTAGTAAGGTTGGAAGTATGGTTCATGGCTGAAGCAGTTTGCTACTTGATCATAGAGGTAAGAGAAAGTGTTTTTGCACGCATCTGTCTTACATTCAGGAAGAATTTGTTGATATTTATTTAGGGTGTGTTTTATTTTGAACTGAGCAATCTGTTATAAATTTTGTGAACAGAGAAGCTTTTTATGGCTTTTGTGCATGAAAACAGGTACATCACAAATAAATGATAGAATATTATAGTGTATTCAGTTTGGTACTCCAAGGTGTCTTTACTTTTGATGTGCTGGTAGGCTGCATTGTTGACAGAATAGTTAGTGATCTTACTATCAAGTGCAACTGGTCATAGCATAATAGAAGTATATGTCAGAGGGATCCCTGCAGTCTCACCTGTTGTATAACAATATTTATTTTTACTTATTGTTATAAAGAATGTGGTTAAAATTCCTGTAGAAATCGCTACCTTTCAGAATCATCAATTCCGTTCTCTCGTCAGAGTCCTTGACCATCTAGTAACTACTGCAGTCACTACACCCATCAGTACTGAAGTCATTCTTGCTGTCATCAAACTCCTCGTCACTACCACCAGAGTTACTGCCATCCTTGCCACTGCCATGCTGTGCCAGGTCAAGAATATTGTCTTCATCACCAGGATGCTGAAGTGCCAAGTGTTCCACTAGCCAAGATAGCTTTCTACTTGTCTTATCATGAGCAGTTATAGCTAAAGTAATATTGGTTTCTAAAAAATTATTCTGTGTACCTTTATTATATTATGAAATATATTTTCAATTTATACTTTATCAGAAAGAAGTCTTATTGTTGTGACAAAATTTACTCAACATTTTCTTATGGCAGTCTATTTATTTTATAAGCCTAAAATATACTTACAACAATATAGAATCGTCTGCAATTGTGATTGGTGGCTTCCTTGACTCCACAAAGCTGTAGGGCGAAATGGACGCGAAGACGCATTTTTGACGCATTTTTGCGTCCTCCGCGGTTATCGATTTTTCTCAATTGACGCATATTTGCGTCATTCGCGTGTAATCGGTTAACATTAATAATGAGCACACAAGCTAAAATAGTGACCACCTGTCCATCCATTCCATGCAGAATAAAAGAGTTGCTTCTGAATGCAATAGTTCCAGTAAAGGAAGCAGAATTGAACAAACTTATCCACAACACTTCTCTTCCCACAACCCCAAACTGTCTTTCCCTCCCTCTAATCTTGCCAATATTGCCTTCGGAATGTACTCATGGGTACCCAAAATGGCAACAGACACTGGCATAATTTCTAGCCTAAGCATATTATGCCGGCATTTCTGAAAACCAAAAAAGAAAAAGCTTGGGCGTAATTAGTACCTCATGGCTACCATAATGCGTTTATAACAAACCGATTTGTGTATTTTTAACTACCCCATTTGTGACTTTGACTGCTATTGAGCTGCTAGCTCCACATGTGTTTCCTAGTGAGTAAAATGCTTGACTTTGTGGCTCCTATCCTCTCCCATGCGACATTCCAACAGGCGTACTATAGTATTAAAGTAGTGCCTGCATCATCATCATCATCATCATCATCATCATCATCATCATCATCATCATCATCATCATCATTGTCATTTACAGCATTATTTCTGTTTAAAAAATCTTTACGTTAAATTACTGTAAAAACCTGGCCCAAAATCCAGTAGAATATTATTATTTACAGCTCTAGATAAAAACTAAGCTGTAATAATAATAATAATAATATTAATAATAATATAATCAATTTTTTATTTAATAATATAATTTATCATCATTATCAACACCATTATTATAATGATTGCAAATTTTCTCGGTTCTAACAGCCGATATTAATACTTAACCCGTTTCAATTTCTTGCCGAAGTCCTCTTCAGGGGGTCAATGAAGTCTACCACAGAGAGTTCAACCCCATTAGCCCCAGAAGAGGACTTAGCAAGAAGTTGAACTGGCCAAGGTGAATGACTGAATTATTATTATTATTAATAATATTATTATTATTAATTATTATATTATTATACAAGCCTAGACTCTAGTATTATAATTATCAAAGAAGTCTCCCACATTTCAGGACCAGTCTGAGATAAAGAAGGCAGAGTCAAGGAGACCAAGGTGAATGAGAGGAGGAATGGCCAAGACACCTTAGACTAAAATGGGATATCACCTTTCCCATAACTTCACACCCCCACATTTCATAGACTTTCCAGGCAGGAACTCTATACATGGCACCTGCTTTGAATGGGACTGGTCACCACCAACCCAGCCCACCAACCCAGCCCACCAACCCTGCCCACCAATCCACACCACCACTAGATAAGCTCTTCAGACATGAGAACCACCATACATGAAGTTAAACCTCCACTGGCCTGAGTTGTCATCTCCATGTCTTCAAAACAATAACAGGTTAGATAGAAAGCTCAACTGGAGAGGATTTGAGACTCCAGAAGTGCCTTGACACCAAACAATTCCATCAACTAATAGTGAAGATGTCACAACAAATACTGGAGCTGTGAAAATGTGGCCATAACAAAGGAAGCTTCTTGAAGTGTTTGATAAAGTAGAAACAGTGGAAGTCAGCATGGAGCTGGAATGGAGGATGATATACCACAATCCACAGTGGTTCATATATTAATATTTACTTTATTTTCATTATTATTATTATTATTTTCATCATTATTATTATTATTAATATTATTATTATTATTATTATTATTATTATTATTATTATTATTATTATTTTCATCATTATTTTCATCATTATTATTATCATTATTATCATTATCATTATCATTATCATTATCATTATCATTCTTAATTATTATTATTATTAATGCTTATTATTATTACTTTATTATTACCTTATTATTTATTAGCTGTTAATGTCTTCTGTATAATGTAAGTACAGAACCCATCCCCTGGACTAATGAAGTTTACGAACATGACAACGACCGATCACACCCTTTACTCTGACGGAGAGAACCACACCGCAAGAAAGAAGGTACCTGTCACTTCCCTTCACAAAAACAAATTGCTCGCCTGAACGACTAGCACGTATCACATACACACAAACACAGGCCAGCTGCACCGGCTAAGACGGCCTCTAATGGATTTCGGCTTGTTAACTGCTATCCACAAAAGATGAGAGAATGCAACAAACTCTCCCTCCCCCTCTCTCCCCTTCTTACGTGTGCCCAATTCCGCCCACTGTCCACACGTTCTGGGAACATATGGCTGCAGATTTGTAACACTTCCACATGCCTTGCTCGCCACAGACATACCACCAGTGGTAGAACTACATCTATGGTGATAGACAGTAAGATGGCATGGCCAAAAAAAAAAAAAAAAAATGCTGCCTGCCTGCCTGCCATGTCGCACGTAGTGTTCCCTGAGTGCTAATAGGCTTGTTCGGTTGACGTAGTTGTCCTTGCTTAGTGCAAGCAGCGTGGGCGGGTGGGATGGAGGGAGAGAAGAAAGCTAACACCGCACGTCTAGGGGCAACACCCACGACCGATTTGTCTCTAAGTAAGATTAAGAGTGGGCGTACTAGGTGGTAGTGGTTTGTGTTGTAAAACCAGAGTGACTTTTTGATGTCCAAGAGACTTCCGTGCTCTCTGCCATCTACGAGCAGGCTGTAGCAGGCATTCCCAGTACCTGCTACCGTGGGGCCACTCCATTAGCGACAGACCTGTCAGCCTCACCTGCTACACTCGCTATCCTCTCAACAATTCAATTGGCTCCCCCAATTTACAACTTTTCTTGTATGGTAACACTGGGTGATGTCAAAACTGAACTACCAGTTGCTCATAACAACCTCCTCCAAAGTAATAACAATTTTAAATGACACATGTATCACTTTTAATATAGAATGGTCGACAGAATTTGTATTGGATACGGTTAGTATAAGGAAAACCTTGCAGTAATTTCTTTTTTTCGTTGCAGTAGCTATCATTTATTTATTTATTTTTTGTGTCAGGAAGCCTTCCGGAATTTTCTTAGAAACATAAAACATCATTGCTGGCTTCACCAGCAATCACTAACCATTGGCATAGTCTTTCAAGTGAACCAGTAGACCAGACTAGGACTCTGACTCTCTGCCATCCTGGACTTTACACTTCAGGAGAGTGAGGCCAAGGGAGAATTATTTCTATATGATATAAACACACACATTCTTTGTAGTCTCAAACCCACAAAGCCATCAGGTTGGGTAGAAGAAATTCACAACCTTACATTGTAAAGATGTCTCTGGCTCCTAGCAATGCACATGAACACCCATAGCTGCACTCCATAGAGAATTTACCAGAGACTCAAAATAGACACCCTCTAAAATACTCCCTCCCTCCTAATAGACAGACAGACTGACCCATTGGATCAACTTTCTGTGCACGATATCATACTAGGGGGTTTACTCTGATACATAATGTATATATTTCACACACAAAGAAGTGGAGAGAAAGAAAAGGGAAAAAAAAGGCATAATAAAAGCAATAGGCAATAGGGTTGTTAAGAAATTTAAGATCCTTAGCAACCAGGATTTAACTTCTCAGCAGTGACAACCAAATTCTCCATTTAATTAATGCCCCTCACATCTATACTGCAGTATTCTATACTATGAAGCATTCCCCACTAGTCATTACTTGCTCCACTGCACATGTGCAACAGTGCACCCAGTGAATGGAACTGAGGGGGGGGAGGGGGATATGAACTATTATTGTTACCATTTCATTAATTCATGATATGCAATATTAGCAATAATCCTATTTATGTAATGCAATTGGAATATTCCATTCCATCACTAAGAAGTTTCCACAGTAACCAACCCCACTATTTCCAAATAAATCAATTCCACAAATAAAAAAATGAAACCAGGCACCATTGGAAGCTGGGGAACTCCCCTAAGTTGGTGTCATGCTCACACTATTAGGGTGATGAGCTAATGCAATCACAAACCAAATCTGCGGAGCATTTTGAACCACCAACCGATGAACCAGCAGCTCCTTCCTCGCCAACAGAAGCCAGGTTAGGGTCATGCCATAATTGGGTGCATACGTTCTCCTTAACAATTAACTGAAGCACTCCACAAAGACCATAACTGCACACAGTGAGGTCCATTCATTTGTTTATAATGAAATATAACTTCCTGGATAACGCACACTTCACAGGAAAGATGAGCTTTGCAAGTGTGTCGCCACTACCTGACTTTGCAAGTATGTCGCCACTACCTGACTTTGTTATAGGGCCTGATTTTTTTATTTTTTCGCTCCAACCAACAAAAATTAATTGCTCTTATTAAAGCTTTGACTCCACCCACTAATCAGCTGACAAAACATGCCAGGTAGTCTTTTTCAATTCAGCTCACAGGGACACTACATATTATCAGCCATTTTCTTAGGAAATTAATTACTCTTTTAAAACAACAAGAACTATGAAAACAACAAATAACAACAACAGTAATCTCTAACAAGAGTAAACAAAGGCACATGTGGTGGCAAAATGCCATTTACAGCAGCAGCAAACTAAGAATCCCAACACCTAATCACAGACAGCTGAATAATAATAATAAAAATAAAAATAAAAATACAGACTTACATATGTAAATAAATGAAAAGATAATTTTTCAATCCAACTTCATCAAAGGTTTAATAAGCACACACACACACACACACACACACAATGTTCTGTACAGCATGCGTAAACATCATTACAAAAAACAATTCTCTTGCTTTCACTACAAAGTAGAATAAAGAGTGCACATGACAGCCTACAGAAGTGGGAGCAGCAGTAGCAAC
>WLWD01001690.1_pt1 | contig 30318 bp, 12 predicted proteins | sample 6712731 | NCBI WGS metagenome assembly WLWD01 (sample SAMN12718690, study PRJNA576275) | sponge metagenome | isolation source: marine sponge | host: Mycale hentscheli | place: New Zealand: South Island, Marlborough, Capsize Point | collected 2014-11-01
GTCGCTATTTGACTTTCCCCCCCCTAGCAAAAAATCCTGTATCAAACCCTGAAGAGGTCAATGCATGTCCACCCACGGAAGCTCACAGTGAGTTACAAGCTTAACAGTGTTCATTGTCTATTGTATTAGTGGTGGTGGTAAGTTATCTTGGTGCAGTATTTGTCTTAGCTATATGCCTTACATAACAGATAGGTTCTTACTTGAAAATCCATTGTCCAATAGTCGAGAATACAATATGATGCTTCATCAACTAGAGCTCTGGTACAATAGAGCATTTTCAAGATAGGGAATGTAGTTTGGAAACACGGCTTAGCTTATACATAATCCATTAGTTTACCAATCCTTACATGTAGTATCCTAGGAAATTTGATTGCTTACCCTTTGAAAATCTTTTGTCCAATAGTCAAGTCATGAAGAGAATACAATATAAATCTTGTGTTGGTATATCCAGTGTGTGTGTGTGTGTGTGTGTGTGTGTGTGAAAGTGTTGTGTGTGTGTGAAAGTGTTGTGTGTGTGTGAAAGTGTTGTGTGCTGCAAGAGTAGTACAAATAAGTTATAACCAAAATAACAAAAAATGAATATAAGTGGCTAGCATTCTTAAATTTCAGTCAGACCAGCTCGCTCGCCATTTGTGCTGAAGTACATCATTAGTATAGCTATAGTTTGATAAGTACGGATACTGACGTATGTGTAAATTAGGATTTGGAAATGATGCAACGAGTAATAAAATGTGTTAGTGAAAGTTATAATATGCTTGTACAAATATGGAAGAATTGTGCATGCTATCTAAATGATGAAATGATAACTAGCTAAATTTTGACAAGTGGAATGTTCAGCTTTGGCTTTGGTCTTCAACACAACACAATATATTTACAGAGAGCTTTGGCTATGCTGTCGCAATTGAAGGAATACCAATTTTTAGGTGTGTATGTAAAAGTTCACACACACACACACATACAGACACACAGAGCCATTACATACACAGACTCGCATGCATGCAATACCAACAGGTGAAAGTATATTGGAGCATGTTATACAATTATTTATTTATTTATTTACTTATTTGTTTATGTTTTACTTTTATAGGAGTTCCTTAAATTTACAACAAAGGCTTGGGAGGGATGGAACTTATCAAGAAGAAGTGGACTGTGAGCTGAAAGGTATAAGTCAACCATTTATTATCATATAGTAGATATATATATTTTTTGTGTATTGAATTTTCATTTTGTGGAAGAACTGTAAATGGGTGTAGTCAGCCATTTATACTGTATGCGCTAGAGGGTCCTAGTGAGTTGTCCTGTCTGTTTGTGTGTCTGTATGTCTGTCATACTATAACTTGAGAGATCACTGACAATATTAATGGTTGATTTAGGTAACTTATTCAGAACAAATATTTAAAATCTTTTATTGTGCTGATCTTTTATTGGGCTGGTTTTTGAGAAAACGCAAAGCTATCAGCTCTGTGTCTACTAGCTTTAGTGGGTAACACCCCCTTTTGTCACATCGTAATCATGTGAGCTAATAATTTCTTGCAGTATGCAGTAGATTTGCATTATGTGCTGAAAAGTTAACCGAGTGCTTGAATTGAAGTTTCTTGTTAAAAGAGACCTCTGGAATGCTGGCTATATATATCAGTTGTATAGTCGCCACCAAAGTTCCATCCTTGTGGCAGCATGAAGTTACTCAAAGTTTTTAGTCTAATTATCGACTGGGGTTATAACACATGGAGTACGTACTAATTGTCTTTTTTTTAATTTTTTTAGTCTAAGCATGCTAATCCAAATTCATAATGTGGTTCTGTTGTGTGTGAATATGTTTGGTTGGGACTAGCTATGTAGGATGCGTTTTAGGATATTCCAAATAATGCGCATCTTATTAGTACAGTTTAACCCTTTCCTTCTGGACTTAATTTTACCGTGTGTCGATGACCTCGGCAACGACGATTAATCAAATTAATTACTGTTTTATTTTTATATATTTTTTTATGCTCGTCTAACCCTAAAAACAAATTTTACCTTATGAGCTTGCTTTGAGCTTTCCAACGATATAAATAATAAGACTGTTAGGTGATTCTACCGCCCATAACAATTCCATACATTTGAGCTATCAAAAAGTGTTGACAGTATTTGTATATACTTGTACATAAAAATAAAAAAATATATAAACACTTGACAAAAAAAAGTATTATTATATTTTACACGCCAGTACGTCCAACCCCTGTACGTCTACGCCAAGTCGGAACAGATCATCAGGGCTACTCACGTCAGTACACGCCCCTAAAACACTCCAACACACAACAAATTTGTTGTTCAGCTGTTTATTACAATGGTATAGATAATAAATCTTCTATTCTTTCATCATAGGTGAGATAAAACTTGGGCACAGGGGTGACTGGAACAAAAATAGCATCACTGCATCAAACGTCACATTGGAAAAGATCAACAAGAATTTCCTAGAAGAATATATACTTTTTTTTATGACAGTTACAGAAGCACAACACTGTATATATCACTCAAAAAAAAAATTTGTAAACAAAACACCAAATTTTAGTGTAATACACGAAATTATCTACGATCACAATAACAGCATTGTTTATGCGGAAATTTGGTAACATACACATACTATTGCATACACAAATGCGTGGCAAATGTGAATGTCAAAGTGAAATTCTACTCAAAAGGCTATACAGAGACTTAGTACCAACCCACCCAAGGTCAGTAAAGGTCACCATGAAGGTTGTATGAATACGTTCCTCTAAAACAATACAAACACAACACAATGTTTTTGTTTGCTATTAGTGTATTTTACCACTGTCATGCACACACGACCTTCCAAGACATACACATATACCAATGATACTCAACTTACCCTGGCTATAGCAATATGAAGTACGTCCAACCCCTGTACGTCTACGCCAAGTCGGAACAGATCATCAGGGCTACTCACGTCAGTACACGCCCCTAAAACACTCCAACACACAACAAATTTGTTGTTCAGCTGTAAACCTAATCCAATATGTACTACACACATCCTAAAAAGCTAGCATCTCCTCCCACTGCTATAAGTACAGAAACAAATTTGAATTTTTTTTTGTGAAAATTTGAATGTGGTCAGAAACACCAACAACAGTAAAAAATATAATTCAAAAACTACTCAAGAATAACACAAAAAACATATCATTGTGAAGCTAATACCATTCTTTTGCTAGCTACGCTAACAAGAAGGCTGTTTTTGTGATAAAAAAACACCTAAAATAGGAGCTTACCAGGGTCAGTTCGGAGTCAGAGCTACTGTATTCTGATTCATCAGCACTGAAACTAGGTCCACTGTAAGGGTAGACCTCATCTCTCTCCTTTCCACATGAAACTGAATCAGGAATGTCCTCAGCGTTGTAACTCGTTGAAGTATTTTGAATATGATGGTGCAAAAAAAAATTTTTTCCCGAAGTTGCTGAGGTCCCACAATGCTCACACTTTTTTCCTATAAAGTCACATGCTTCCAATGACATACATTATGAAATAACAGGCCTAAATATAATGGCTAATTTATATAAATCTGGGAAGACAGTTCATTCAACCGCGGAGTGTTCGACTGTAAACAAATGGTTAGTCTGATACTCTACCAGGTTCTCACAGGTTCAAAGACATTTTTTACTGCTTCTACAATGCTTCTAGAGAAAGAAAGCTTCTGTGACCAAGGTAACTTTTTATATAATTTTTCATAGAGTCCGTGGTAAAAATTTGTGACCAACCTAGGCATAAACACAAAAGTTGTGAAATACTCTCGAAGCTACCTGGTCTGTAAACATTTTTCCTAGCTTTAGTAATGCTCTGGACACATGTATTTCAAATTTTAAGCGTCTAACTAATCGTTATGTGTCTCTAAAAAATCGAAGAAGCTGACCTGATCTTGAACGCTTTAAAGCAGCTCTGGAAGGAAAGGGTTAAGATCATTGGCCATACTCCACATGATATGTGGTCATAGAGAGAAGTAGTTCAGAATCAGTACCAATTTTTTAATACTAAAAACTTGTACATTTTGATAAAATCATAATAGGTATCGTAGATAAACTTTATTCCTGTGACTTATCATAGGCCACCAATTATTGACCAGAACTTACACTCACTCACTCACACACACATACTCACACACACACTCACTCACTCACTCAGACACACACACACATGCTCACACACACACACACACACACACATTATTCTTCCTCCCCACAACAAAGTTTCCACCAAAATAAGCCCTGGAGTTTGAACTTTCATTTGAGTGGCGGAACTCTTCGCAAAAGAGATATGTGGTCTCCGTCGAAGTTTGTCGACGACCATTACCTGTTATGATTTTGCTTTCAAATTGTATTGCTTTATTATCGACCACTAACCAAAAGAATTGGTATCGATTCAGAACTAATCATAACCATTATTTGCAATTTCGAGGTATTATCACATGGTTGTAATAATTTATAGTATAAAAAAATCATCGTAATCGTGTGCGCTAATATGCGCTTGACCTTAATCATCCAAAAAACTTCCTGGCAGTGTTTAGTCCCCGCAAGTCACAAGCACAGTGTAGCCACTCCAACAAAAAAATAATAGCAAGTATTACATAACTCAGTATTACTATTTGGGTATTGCTGTTGTTTTGTGAATGTCTGTACGCTATGCCAGTTGATAATATAATTTTCCATGATGTCCGGAAACTATGCCGGTTTATAATAGAACCAGAATGGTCTATAAGAGTTACTGGTTATAGGCGACTTACTCTATATGACACTTATTTTTCGTGTTGTTGTTTTCATGTTGTTATTGTTACTGTTTATTAGTTGTGTGTGTAGTTTACAGTGTCATCACTTCCAGTTTATATTGTTGCATGTCTGTTATTCTTCATAAAAAAAATTATCATTACAACAAAAGATCAGCTTACTTTAGAGTAATAAATTTAACATTTCCTAAACTTTGTCACTGTTCAGCCATAGTAATAATTGTATATTATCAACTCTTCAGGTGTGTTGTGTTGACAACATTTTTTTTTGTTCATTTCTTGGTGTTTTTTTTCCCTTTGTCTTTCGCTCTTCTGTTTTCTGTTTTAAACTATTGCATCAAATGACATGTAGTACCATTTAAACTGCTCAATTTTATTGTTTTTGCTAATTTTTAATGCTCTCATTTTTCCTTACTTCGTGGTGATTAGACCTGTAGCTATGATTTGTCAGAATTGAAGTTGTTTGTGGCGGGACGATTGTAATAGTGGAGTTTATTTGTTCATGGATTGGCACTTTTTTATATAAATTTATCTCATGTTATTGGCCAAATATATACTTCATGCAAGTGTAATTTACACAGAAAAACATTTATAAGTTTTTAATGTGTTGTTGTTTACCAGGTTCACTTCTTTTAATGGGTATTATTTATAGGCAATGTTTTGTAATTCTTTTTAATTGTCCTCAGAAACCTATTGGCTCATTATGGGCAGGTGAGAAGTAAGTGGGGCTTTGATGACGACTACAGCTACGACAGAAACCTGAGTTTGGGATGGTGATAGGCGGCACATCAAGCATGGCCCTGGATAGTGGATTCATCAAACTCTTCAAAACTTTTTTTAGACTTTTTTATGATTTTTTTTTTTACCACATATCCAGTGAAGAAATTTATATAATAATCAGTATTATTACTCTCAAAGAATTCTCTATAATTATGTCATTAATAGTGTATGCTTGAGATCTGACAAAATGATGGTGAGTGTTGATGTGTCTTCCCTGTTCACCAATGTTTCAATAGATGAGGCAGTATCTGTGATCAGAGGTAGCTCCAGAATGACGAAAGTCTAGATGAGAGAACATGTCTATCTCCTGAGTGCATCACAGAATTATTAGAGGTCTGCCATAGATCAACTTACTTTAGGTACAATGGGAACTGTTGTGAACAAGTTATAGATGGAGCAGCCATGGGTTCTCCTGTTTCCGCAGTTGTGGCCAACCTGTACATGGAATTCTTTGAGGAAGACCTTTTTTGGATTGCTTATTAAAGAGAGAGTGATGGTATGCTTACATCCACTGTGTACAGAAAACCCACACACACACAGATAGATACCTTCACTTTAAGTCTCATCATCCTAATTGTAAAGAGAGGAATAGTGAGATGCTTGTATCAGAGAGCTAGGAGGGTAACTAATATGAGTGAAAACTTGAAGGAATAAGATAAACACCTACACAAAGTACTTCAAAGCAATGGTTATGGCAATGCAACCATTAGGGCAGACTCTAAAGAGTTACCTTCTAAAGATCACACAAATACTGAGCAGGAGAAAGGTTTGATTCTTACTATTCCATACATAGCAGGATTGAGTGAGAGCATTCAGCCAGTGTGTAGATTTTGACATCAAAACAGCATTTAAATCAGATAAGACACTAAGATCACATCTTACTAAAGTCAAACATACTATACCCGTTACTACAGGTCATCCATAGTGTACAGTATACCCTGCAGTTGTGGTAAAGTTGAGAAGAGAGTAAAAAGAACATCCGGATGCTTGTAAGAGAGGTGATGAGAAGGTTTCAGCCATTGCTGAACATGCTTGGCCAGTAAGCACGGTGAGTTGAAGATCAAGGAAGCTCTACACATACAGATGACACCTGACAACAGCAAGTTTAACAGAGACATAGGTTTAGAGCTTCCAGGATGTTGGCTGTCTATGCTGCAAGCAAATCACCCTCCAGGATATAATAAACAGTAAGGGTACCCTCTAGAAATCTTGCTGTTTACAGTGTGTTATAATATCACCAAGGAGAGTTTGACCTCAGTTTTATTATTATTATTATTATTATTATTATTATTATTATTATTATTATTATCATTATTATTATCATCATTATTATTATCATTATTATTATTATTATTATTATTATTATTATTATCATATTAGTATTATTATTATTAGTATTATTATTATTATTAGTATTATTATTATTATTATTATTAGTATTATTATTATTATTATTATTATTATTATTATTATTATTATTATTAGTTATTATTATTATTATTATTATTAGTATTATTATTATTATTATTATTATTATTATTATTATTATTATTATTATTATTATTATTATGATTATTATTATTATTATTATTATTATTATTATTATTATTATCATTATTACAGCCATGTTATTATTATCATCATCAAAGATTCTTTTTGTGACCTGTAGATAGAAGAAACCATTTTACTAAATTGTCAGATTCAGTTTTCCTATATGAAACACATAAAACAACAAACAAAACAAAAAAATGTTATGGTTTTTCAGGCAAAATGTTATGTCAACTAGCTACCTCCACTTGGAACATTGAATTATCGAGATATTTTTTTCCCCCTCTCCGCATTGCTAGAGACTGTGTTGTCCATCGGACTTCATCTAAGTGGTATGGAAGTGTTCCAATCCCTGGATTGGGACACCATCAAAGTTGATTCTCGTTCCACAAAACGAAAAGCTAAAAGCTGAATGCCATGAAAAAGCTATTCTGTTTTGCAGTGAACTAATTTCTAAAACTACAAATGAAGTCGATTTGGCAGGAGAGCTGCAAAGAAGTAAGCCCTCCATCCTACCTTTTAGCTGTATTCCAAATTTAGGTTTTGGCTGAGCTGATTCTGAAAATCGAAGAGCATTTACTCAGAAATTAGCTTTGCGTGTTTCTCAAGTCTGGTCAGCTAGCAGCAGTTTTCGGCCGTTAGCTTTTTTCTTAGCTGAAAGCTGAAAGCTGAATGCTCAATTTTCTTACAGATTGTATATCAGTTTTCAGCTTTTGATAAAACTGGATTTCCCAATTTCCACTAAACTATCGGGATTTGGAAAAGCTGATTTCTGAAATTTGAGACGAGTAAATCAGAAATCAGGTTTTCATTTTATTGAAAGCCAATTGGCTGGTAGGGCACTCGCCCGTTAACTTTCAACTGAGCTGAAAGCTGAAAATGGACTCCAAAAAATCATCTTTCAGCTGAATACCAAGCTAAAAGCTGAAAGCTGAAACAGGCTAAAACAACGCAAATCCGTTTTCGGGTTTCGGCGGTCAAATAGATCAAAATCTGATTTCTCCCATAAAATTCGGGATTTGGAAAATCTGGTTTCTGAAATTCAGAGGAAATAAATCAGAAATCAGGTTTTCATTTTTCTGAAAGCGGATTGGCCAGATAGAGCACTCACCAACAACGCAAATCCGTTTTAGGCGGTCAAGATTTGGAAAATCTGGCTTCTGAAATTCAGAGCCAATCCGCTTTCAGAAAAATTAAAACCTGATTTTCTGATTTATTTCCTCTGAATTTCAGAAGCCAGATTTTCCAAATCCCATTTTTTTGACCGCCGAAACCTGAAAACGGATTTGCGTTGTTTTAGCCAGTTTCAGCTTTCAGCTTTTTAGCTCGGCAGCTGAAAGATGAGTTCTTTTTTAGTCTGGCGGAGCCGACCCTTTACCTTCTTTCTTGTTCGGATGCCAAGTTTCAGTTCCACACTTCTTAGATTCTTTTGTCACGATTATAAAATATATATATTCTTGGCTTACTGTTGCTTGTTCCAACTAGAGCTTGAAGCTTAATTTTGTTTGATGTGAGAGTAATAAAATGAACAAGAGATGATAGCACAAATCCTATTTTAATTGCACAATATTACCAATAGTTTAAAAATCATTACTCGAGTAACTCAACCATATTAATATTGAAATTCTTTCCCTCTCTATCCTTCACTTGCTATGAATTGTGAGCAGAATAGATTGTGTGTGTGTTTTCAACCATTCTGTTGTCGGTTTTGTAAAGCATCATAGCATTAAAAATTTTTATTTCAACCGACTCTCATGTGTAAATAATGCATGCATATCTAATCAAGGATTAGCTACCTATTGTTTGATTGTGTAACTAAAACAGCTCTTAATAATCATGATGTAGGGGTTTGGCATTTTTACTAAGAAATTGACCCCCTGTTCATATTACCCCATAAACTTTATTTTGAGCAAATTGTATGCAGCTTATAAGTAGCAAAAAACTCTTAGCTATGATAAATATCATAAAGGAAAAAATGCAAAAATATTTTTTTACATAGCAATGAATTTTTGCAATCACATAGATTAAGTAAGAATCCTAATGTGCATTAGCTAGCTCCTTTATTATTTTGTAAAAAAAAATTGTGAATTTTTATTTTATAAAATTTGTAATGCTAGCTGTACATTTTAATTTAGATTGTCGAACTATGACACAACTAACATTGTTGAAGTCTGACTCTGGCAGTGAAGGAGAAAAAGAAGTACGAATTATTGATGATGCAGCTGTTGAATGGCAAACAATTGGTCATCTGATACAAGTGGGAATCAATTATCTTCAATTAAACATGGAAAGAGTCAAAAAGAGGCTCTTATTGAAGTTTTTAGGTTCTGGCTGCGAGGAAATGGTCAATACCAACCTGCAACAGGGGCAAATTTAGTGAAGTTATTAAAAGACAGTGGTTTGAAGGCACTAGCAGACGAAGTGAGAATTGCTACAAGCAGATATAGCTAACTTTTCACAACATTGATTGCATTAATAAATGACAGGTGTTTTTATATTATTTTTTACTTGATAGTTACATTAAGCATCCATTTTTTTAAAAAACATAATGGCTGCTATGCTGTGAAAAGCAATTGGTAACACATTGTCATTCACATGAAATGAATAACTCTGAAAACATCTTGTACATGTTTCACACATGCACACACACACATACACTGGATAATGATGACAGACTCTCACTACTATCCGACCAACCAAACATGAGACATCCTTTTTCAGTGCACATGACGCAAGTCACAAAACTGAGAAATTATAAGTGAACATAATAATTTTTTTTTTTAACTACTTATAGTATTGAAGTTTAATTTTATCAAGGCACTTCGATCCCGTAGGATCTTCATCAGTTGGACAATGAAAACAACTGAAATTGAAAAACTGAACCAAAAAAAAATATATATATATATATATTATTATATACAGTGAAACCTCTCTACAAAGGCCATGCTTGGGGTCAAGTCTTTTGACCCTTGTAGAGAGTTTGGCTGCTTTCAGAGTTTATTTTTTATTGTAGTAGATCACTGTGTTCCATTTACGCTGGCTGTTGTTAAGAGTCAAGTTGTTCTTCGGAGTCCCTTTGTAGAGAGGTTCCACTGTATACAGGTGAATACATTGGAGTCTGAAAGGCCAAAAGGAGGGAGGGAGTGCCAATATCCTGATTAGAAGATGCTTTGTGGTTAGACCATCCACAAGAACAATGTGAATCAAATATAATTTTTGATACTGTACAATATATATATATATATACAGTGGAACCTCAGTTTTGCTGTTAGTTTGGAAATGACCTGATACCAGTGTATCATGTTCAACTTATCAGCACTATTCCAATATATAAACCAGTAGTAGCTTTAGCAAAAGCTATAATGACAAAATGGTTGGGCTTAGCTTGAGGAAATTAAATTTATCCTGGACTGAGTATGAGAAACAAACAAAGCAACGGTAATAACAACAACAACAAAATCAACCTTTGAGCAATTATTTTTTAAGTGTGGCGGCTATGGTCACTGTGGCTTCTACACCAAAGATATGTATGTGTGTACATGTTGCATTATGTATTGGCTAACCATAAGGTGAAGGTCTGGAAAGTACAAAATACATTTCTTTCACCTTCGTCACCATTCTTATCAACGGCTAGAATGGGTAAGCTTTCGCTATTGATATTAATCATTCTAAAAGGAGGTGGAGTTTTTTCATACAATAATTTCTGATTGTTTGAATCCTAAATTTAAAAATGGTGTTATACGAAATGGTCAATGTATTATTTGTAGTATAAGACAATCAATTATATTATAATATCATCTATCAAGTTGTTGTTGTTTTAAATCTTTTGTTTATAGGACAATCTCCCTCCCAATTTGTGCTGGTGTGCTACAGACCCTATTGTCCAAAGCAGCCATACATACAATAACCAGATAGGGGGATCCACCAGGGAAAATCCAGTCACCAGTTTGAGGTGAGATTTAGGTTGTGTGATAATTTGTAGGTTAATCCAGCTCAAGATTGAATTACTTTCTACAGTACTTGTATTTTATTAAATCAGGTAGTGACAGGCAGATAGACATGTAATTAAATAGTGAGGAACTTACGGTCTATTTTTTATATGTATGTCACTATTTTTCCATGAATTGGACAGAGCTATAGTGTAACCTATTTCTGTTAAAGAATTGTAATATCCTTTACTTAAAGTTTTTTAAAACAATTGTCACGTTCAAAAGGCTACCATTATTTAACTTAGTTTCATAGCACTCTGACCCTTTTCATTTTTGTGTGACTTAGCATGCAAATACCATGTGAACTCCTTACTTCATTGAAAGTCACATGATAAGCTTACAACTGGTTATATTGACACAGCTGCCTTGTTTTGTCTTTTTTTTGTTTTGTTTTGTTTTGTTTTACAAATTGTAATGTAAGTATTGTTATGAGTAGATAAGCTCACTGCCACTACTGTGCTGCTACAATGAGCCATAACTACCAAATCTCACATTGCTGGACCATTTAAAAATTGCTACATGGGAAAGGGTCTGGTCAACTGATATAGAGCGAGTTGTGTAGCTTCTCCTTGTTTATTGGGCTAGGAAAAACTATAGGCGAGACAATAGAGAGGCGGTAACACGTGGGTGTGGCGGTCTAACCAGGATTTTAAAGAAAGTGAACGCATTGAATTCCTTTAACAAAGTTAAAGTAAAAGACAGCTCCGCTAATTTTGAAGTGCCCAGGCTAGGAAGTGGGTGTGGCAATGTGGACAGGAAGTGGAAGTAATTAATGCAGTCAATGGATGCATCTACAAATTAATGTATGCACTAGCTACAAATGTAATTGTATATTTTATTAGCTAGCTAACTCTGAAATTATGTTCATATTTTATAAATTTAATGTTGACATGATATAATGGAAAATTTATTATTGCGAGTAATTTAGCTCAGTGACGATGATCGATAGGAAAATAAATAAAAATTTATAAAATCTCAGATACTAGGCACCTGCATTCACTGACTGCTGTCTCTGCCGAAGAAATTTGGCTGGTGTGGAATTTCAGGCAAAGAATATTCAACAGGTACAGAATCAGTGGAGCAGCAGAAACCGTCCGAACCGCGCGGTCACACCAATTTATCAATGTGCTACGCCCACCAAAATACGAATTTTGATTTTCCACGCCTACTAATTAAGTTGGGGTCTCAAAAAGTGGTCGGGCCCTGGCCCGAGTGGCCCGACACTGTTGACGCCACCACTGTGCTGACAATATAAACTCGACTCTCTCAATGTCAGTTGACCACACCTATTTCTCCCATGTAGTGCTTGGTATAAAAGGGTCTGGCTATGCGAGACTAATAACTACCTCTAATCAACCACCAGGAACCTTGGCAATTAACATAAGATATGACAATTGGTGACATAACTACACTGCATCAATTCAATTCAATTTGCTGGGCTATTTTTAAATGCTTTTCTCACCATCACTACACTGTCAATAATGCTTTTTAAATCACACTGTAACCCCATGACAGGGGCATCAGAACGGGTGTGGCTGAGCGGCCATGGCCACACCAATATTTTGATAAAAAAGGCGTGGCTTGTATTGTCTTCTAGTGTCCCTCTCCCGTGGTTGTTGTGGAATGTCTTCTGCGAGGCCAATATCAACCGTTTTGGGAGATATTCCCTGAACTCCGCACTAGCCTGGTTCTTCCTTAAGTTTTCTTTTAGCAAAATGAACGTAGTGCAGAGGTCGTACTGGTATTGTTGGTTTGAGATGTGGCCATTTCTGCACTATAAGGAGTCAGCTGAAGTTTTTTTTGCCTCACATGCTTAAAACTGTTTAAAGAAAAAAAGCAAAGTCTGCCACAAAAGAAGACCAGGCATTTTAATAAGTTCTAATTTTTCATTTTTTTAAATTTCTTTTTATTGTGTTGTTTGCTTTATAGCTTGTCCAAGTAGCTATGTTAACTATACAATATAGACACTCTACATTATACAGTTATATTATTAATTTGACATGAACCTACTGATTATAAAAATTGTTTGCATTGTAATACAATAAATGTGCTTGTAATTTTTATAAGTCAGTTCACTAATTAAATGAACGAGAGGGTGTGGTTTAATGGCTGTGGTTAAGTGGGTGTGGTTATGGCCGCACCAATCCTATTCCCCTGCATGATCAAAATTCTTAATTTAACAATGCTGTCATTGTGAGAAAATGTTCATTGCCTGGTATGTGTTGTTAAAATATGGAGAGAGAAAAAATGCAGTACAGCATTATCGTTAAACTGAAAGAGTTGTTAATTAGTGTGAAGTGGTACGTGAGTGGAAGTTAACACACTATACATTTAATGGCAAAGATGAGTTTTAATGTTTAATGGAATTTAGGTGTCTTCTAAATAACATTCGTACAGTCTTCTCATCAAAACCTTCAGCCCTCAAGGACTTTGTTACTATTTTGTCTCAAGTAAGCAAATTGCAGATAAAATACAGCAACAGTTACAGTAAGTATACATTTATAAAGTTAGTATTTGTCTTTCAGCTATGTGCAATAGAATAATAGATTGAAGTCTATTCACTACATGGAAATAACACTCATGTTATTTTTACATTATTTTGTATATCACCATTAGCTAACGTCTCATATTATTACAAATTATATTTGACATTAAAATTTATTTTACTTTTAAATAATCAAAATAATAAAATTTTGTGTTATCTTGATACACACGGAGTTGTAATTCCCAAAAACTAGAGGGGGTGAGCAGCGAAGCAAAGCAGGTTTACTTTGCTAAGTGCATGAAGGACCAAGAAAATTAATTGGACACCACCCACCTTAGCTTGAATGTGTGCAGAGCCTCTGACTTTGACAGTATGTATGTCCATGTTGCCATAGCTACCAGATTGCAGGAACTGTCGGCAGTAGCCAAGTGAGATGCACTACCCAAGTTTCAGATTTAGCAATAGCCAAGATTGATCTTCCAAAATAATTGCAAACAATCAGCACCCTCTTCTTTTCAAGTGCTACTAAGTAGCACTTGAAAAGAAGAGGGTGCTGCATTGTTTGCAATTACTTACTATCTTTACTTGACTACCATAAACAACAGGAAGTGTACTTCTATCAATATACTTTAGAGCACAAGGGTTTCTAATTAATAAAGGTAGCTAGCTATGGGATACCGATCTCAACCTATTTTATAGTGTGGGCTCACCAATCTTAGTCTGGATCAGATCAATTGCCAGAACCACAATTGCTAGAACAAATTACTAAATACACCAAAGCTGCGTGATGTATTCCACATTAAACAGTTAAATTCATCAAACAGGGTTACTTCTGCACTATTTTGATGACCACTGTAATAACTAGTAGCTTATACTCCAATATTTAAAGTTTATTTCAAAATAGTAAAAGGCATATGCACGCTTACAAACTCAGTGGTGACTCTGAGAACAGTATAAAACACTAACTATATAAGACACAACAAAGCTGACGAATATAACATAATTATTCAGTTATGGTTAATCTGTAGTTAGTGTGGTAGGAGGTGACCAGAAATTACTAAATGGTGGTTTTAATCAATGTGTTGGCTGATGCAAGCTGATGCAAGTTTTAATTAAGTCTTTACAACCACACTTTACTGCAACTCTGCAACAACAATGTAACAACAATTACAGTTATCACCTTACATTTTTGTCATTCTTTTTTTTTTCCCTTCACACATGTGTGTATAAAGTAGCCGAGCTATATTCCATAAGGATTAATTGGTAATTGCACTTGCAATATTATATTGAACACTCCAACACATCCTTGCGTAGTTCCGTACAACTGATTTTTTTAGATGTACGCCAGAGTTTTGAACGACAAGGCTTTATAAAGCACAACTGTTGGGACACATTTTACTTTAGGTCATATGAGCACACTGATATACCCTACTGGTGGGCATGTGAAGCCTCAGTAGTTTCTATGGCTATCCGGCAGACAGGACATTCCTCAAAGATTATAGATTGGTACAATTTTCACAGACATAATGTGCCCAATGGTTCTCAAGACCATTTCATTCAGTTTGGAGGAGCTGGAAAATCAGACAGGGAATATAACAGAGGTAGATACAGACAAGGAAATTGGGTTCTTGTAGAAAGAGGAACCAACACCACTTTGTGATAATCAGATCAGCAACAACATTACTACCAATTATTCAGCAGTACGTTTTGCTCAATTATATCAGATGAGTGAAGGTCATGCAATTCCTACGTTGGATAGTGATTTCATTTCCAATGGAGAAGAAAAAAGTACTTTTTGTATCTCCCCACTTGGTCTGGCTACCCAACATTCCAACCTTTTTCCAGAATGTGCACTAATTTTGTTTATTAAATTAAATTAAATTAAAGGGTTGCTCAAACCTCATATCATGTAATCAGTTGATTTGGTAAGAAGCACTATTGTAGTAAAATAACTAAAGCTGCTTTCTATGCATACTTTTATAGACGATTTATCAATAGTTAGCTAATACATTTAATAAGTAGTTAAGTTTACATTATTAATTTTTTTGATGCTATTGTACCAATTTAGCTAGTTTCAATTTGGATTTATTTTTATCTCAATTGGTAAAATGTGTTTGTGTGTAGGTTTCAATCATGTATCTCTTAAAGTCCTATCAAAATACTATAAAAGAATAATTGAATTATGATATCTACACTCAACCAGAGGAAAAAATAAAGGATGTATTTCGTGCAATGAGTATGAAAGTATAGACAACTCCATCCATTCTATTTTAATTGCACAATTACCAATAGTTTAAAAATAATTACTTGAGTAACTCAACCATATTAAGAGCCCCCAGATGCATATGTTCTATGTAGTTTGGTGCTATTTAGACAATAATAACGAACTACATATATGTAATTAAACATATGTTATGCCTTTTTTACATGCTATTGACTTGTCACTTGATTACATAGTCACTTCCTGTGTGTGTGTGTGTGTGTGTGTGTGTGTGTGTGTGTGTGTGTGTGTGTTTTCAACCATTCTGTTGTCGGTTTTGTAAAGAGTCATAGCTTTAAAAAATTTCATTTCAACCGACTCTCATGTGTAAATAATGCATGCATATCTAATCAAGGATTAGCTATACCTATTACAGTTTATATGATTGTGTAGCTACTAAGAAATTGACCCCCTGATTTTTTTACATAGCAATGCATTTTTGCAATCCTGAGTTAATACATAGATTAAGTAGGAATCCTAATGTGCATTATACTCCTTTATTATTTTGTAAAAAAAATTGTGAATTTTTTTAAAACTTGTAATGCTAGCTGTACATTTTAATTAGCTCTTCTAAGGTGCTCTTCTAGAATTTGATACAAGTGGGGATCAATTATCTTCAATTAAACATGGAAAAAGTCAAGAAGAGGCTTATTTTGAAGTTTTACAGCGCTGGCTGCACAAGTGAGAATTGCTATTAACAAGCAGATGTATGCTGTGAAAAGCAATTGGTAACACATTGTCATTCACATGATTCACATGAAATGAATAGCTCTGAAAACATCTTGTACATGCACACACACACACATACACTGGATAATGATGACAGACTCTCACTACTGACCATGAAGCAAAGAAACTTGTAGCAAAGAAACTTGTAGCAGCTTATCACTATGCCTTGTTTACTTTCAATATTGTGGTTTATGTCATGATCCTGTTGCTGTTGTGGGGAAGAGGAAAGACGCAGGGAGTTATTTCTTTTACGCATGCGCGGTAGTATACTTACCACCACCTTTTTTGACACGCGAAAAGGCGCGAAGCAGCACACTACATTCGTGGAGAAGCACTCGCGCAGAATATCGTTAGCAGTTAAGATTGAGACGGTGTGCAAGCGTTTCCGAATTGACCCGGTTAAGAGGCACCAGTGCTGGTCAAGGTACGTTTCCATGAGCAATTTTGCCTTTTGTTAGCTAAATACATATAGCTGGCGTGTATATGCTATTGATCCTTCTTTTTTTTATGGTGCAAGAAGCAAGCAAAGCATCGGTTACCCAAGACTGTGTTACTTTCATCTAGACAGGTTGGGATGTATGATATGTAAAAATTAGGAAGGAATAGTAAAAGCCAATCTAGCCACACTTGAAGTTAAAAATGTATCAGTGTTGCTGTTAGTTTGGAAATGACCTGACACCAGTGTATCATGTTCAACTTATCAGCACTATCCCAATATAAACCAAAGTAGTAGCTTTAGCAAAAGCTATAATGACAAAATGGTTGGGCTTAGCTTGAGGAAATTAAATTTATCCTGGACTGAGTATGTATCTTCTAGTGCGCAATTAAACGTAGCGGCTGGTTACCTAGTAGCAACACAACTCGCCCTTAAATGAACGAACACTGCACTGGGTATGTCTCTTCCTGCGCAAATGTTCGTTGTATGCTAATCCAGAGTGCAGTTAGACTACGCCCCAGACAATCAAAGGTAGATAGGTTTTAAAATGATGAGTAAACGAATAGGAAGTCGAATAATATTCAAGAAAATATGAAATGAAGAATGCGATGAATGGCTAGAAGAGTTGAACAAATGCAACAAAACTGAACAACTGCACAACAAACTGAACAACTGCACAACTGATTGGACTGAGCTGGGTCAGTCCACTATATACTGTAGCTCAGTCCAAGGGGGGTTGTTTTCATGAAGCTAATGCGTAAATGTGTGTTTGAATGAAGTGTGAATGTATGTTTGTCCTTTCTCAATAAGGTGTAAATCATTAATTAATTGTTTATTGTTGTGCCATCTGGCCTATGTTTGTCACTTGTTTGCTTGCTCCAACAGAGTATGAGAAACAAACAAAACAACACTAATAACAACAACAAAAACATTTGAGCAATTATTTTTTAAGTGTGGCGGCTATGGTCACTGTGGCTTCTACACCAAAGATATATGTATGTGTGTGTACATGTTGCATTATGTATTGGCTAACCATAAGGTGAAAGTCTGGAAAGTACAAAATACATTTCTTTCACCTTCGTCACCATCCCTTATCAACGGCTAGAATAGGTATGGTTTCGCCATTGATGTTAATCATTCTAAAAGGAGGTGGAGTTTTTTTCATACAATAATTTCTGATTGTTTGAATCCTAAATTTAAAAATGGTGTTATACGAAATGGTCAATGTATTATTTGTAGTATAAGACAATCAATTATATTATAATATCATCTATCAAGTTGTTGTTGTTTTAAATCTTTTGTTTATAAGACAATCTCCCTCCCAATCTGTGCTGGTGTGCTACAGACCCTATTGTCCAAAGCAGCCATACATACAATAACCAGATAGGGGGATCCACCAGGGAAAATCCAGTCACCAGTTTGAGGTGAGATTTAGGTTGTGTGATAATTTGTAGGTTATTAAATCAGGTAGTGACAGTCAGATAGACATGTAATTAAATAGTGAAGAACTTACAGTCTATTTTTTATATGTATGTCACAATTTTTCCATGAATTGGACAGAGCTATAGTGTAACCTATTTCTGTTAAAGAATTGTAATATCTTTTACTTAAGTTTTTTTAAACAATTGTCACGTTCAAAAGGCTACCATTATTTAACTTATTTTCATAGCACTCTGACCCTTTTCATTTTTGCGTGACTTAGCATGTGTTCACACCAAATACCATGTGAACTCCTCGCTTCATTGAAAAAGCAGAAAGTCACATGATAAGCTTACAACTGGTTATATTGACACAGCTGCCTTGTTTGTTGTTTTTTTGTTGTTTTTTTTGTTTTTTTTTACAAATTGTAATGTAGGTATTGTTACAAAACAGGGTATTAGTACTTGCCACTACTGTGCTGCTACAATGAGCCATAACTACCAAATCTCACATCGCTGAACCCTTTACCAATTGCTACATGGGAAAGGGTCTGGTCAATTGACATAGAGCGAGTTGTGTAGCTTCTCCTTGTTTATTGGGCTAGGAAAAACTATAGGTGAGACAATAGAGAGGCGGTAACACGTGGGTGTGGCGGTCTAACCAGGATTTTAAAGAAAGTGAACACATTGAATTCCTTTAACCCTTTGCGGACGAACGCGGGCGAGCAATTATGTAATTAAATACGCGCACACCGTAAAACCAATTAGTTGCCTGAGACGACGGCGTTTTACCAGTTGGAGTTCGACACGTGGAAAAAGAAAACGGGCGAGTATTTCTTTTGTGTTAGGCCTCAAATAATCGGCCTCTAGCGTTGTAGCTATGGTAATTCGTTAGTTTATAGTTTATAGAGTTGTTTTGAATACAAACTTAGTTGGAATTATCGAGGAGGCCATAGTTTGTTAGCTATTTTTTTAGCTTATATTTATGAAAGGAGAAATCACACCCAAGTTTAAGTTCTAGTTTTAGTTTGCTTATTTCTAGCTACTTTAGGCCTTTACTTCTTAGTAGATGTTCTATTTGAAAATAGCTAGACACAAAGTGTAGAAAAAAAATTTTTTTTATTTAGTTGGTGCACTTGATATAAATTATACTTATTTTACAAGACTTATTTTGTAGAATAGAGATTGCAAAATGTATACTATGTAAGCTACTGAAAGTTTTAGCGCGCTACGCGCTCTGTAACTAATAACAGAGCAGGAAAGAGCTTGTCACGAATTCGTGACAGCCGTATTCTCTTGACGCACCGGGTGTGTCACAGATTCGTGACCATCGTACGTGCGCGTTAAGTTACGGCGGTCACGAATTCGTGACCATCGTACACAAAGGGTTAACAAAGTTAAAGTAAAAGACAGCTCCGCTAATTTTGAAGTGCCCAGGCTAGGAAGGACAGGAAGTGGAAGTAATTAACGCAATCAATGGATGCATCTACAAATTAATGTATGCACTAGCTACAAATGTAATTGTATATTTTATTAGCTAGCTAACTCTGAAATTATGTTCATATTTTATAAATTTAATGTTGACATGATATAATGGAAAATTTATTCTTGCGAGTAATTTAGCTCAGTGACGATGATCGATAGGAAAATAAATAAAAATTTATAAAATCTCAGATACTAGGCACCTGCATTCACTGACTGCTGTCTCTGCCGAAGAAATTTGGCTGGTGTGGAATTTCAGGCAAAGAATATTCAACAGGTACAGAATCAGTGGAGCAGCAGAAACCGTCCGAACCGCGCGGTCACACCAATTTATCAATGTGCTACGCCCACCAAAATACGAATTTTGATTTTCCACGCCTACTAATTAAGTTGGGGTCTCAAAAAGTGGTCGGGCCTGGCCCGAGTGGCCCGACACTGTCGACGCCACCCCTGTGCTGACAATATAAACTCGACTCTCTCAATGTCAGTTGACCACACCTATTTCTCCCATGTAGTGCTTGGTGAAAGGGTCTGGCTATGCGAGACTAATAACTACCTCTAATCAACCACCAGGAACCTTGGCAATTAACATAAGATATGACAGTTGGTGACATAACTACACTGCATCAATTCAATTTGCTGGGCTATTTTTAAATGGTTTTCTCACCATCACTACACTGTAAATAATGCTTTTTAAATCACACTGTAACCCCATGACAGGGGCATCGGAACGGGTGTGGCCGAGCGGCCATGGCCACACCAATATTTTGATAAAAAAGGCGTGGCTTGTATTGTCTTCTAGTGTCCCTCTCCCGTGGTTGTTGTGGAATGTCTTCTGCGAGGAATAAACGGCCAATATCAACCGTTTTGGAAGATATTCCCTGAACTCCGCACTAGCCTGGTTCTTCCTTAAGTTTTCTTTTAGCAAAATGAACGTAGTGCAGAGGTCCTACCGGTATTGTTGGTTTGAGATGTGGCCATTTCTGAACTATAAGGAGTCAGCTGATGTAGTTTTTTTTGCCTCACATGCTTAAAACTGTTTAAAGAAAAAAAAGCAAAGACTGCCACAAAAGCAGACCAGGCATTTTAATAAGTTCTAATTTTTCATTTTTTTAAATTTCTTTTTATTGTGTTGTTTGCTTTATAGCTATGTCCAAGTAGCTATGTTAACTATACAATATAGACACTCTACATTATACAGTTATATTATTAATTTGACATGAACCTACTGAATATAAAAATCGTTTGCATTGTAATAGCTACAATAAATGTGCTTGTACTTTTTGGTCTAGAAAATAAACTTCAAAATTGCCTTTTTTATAAGTATGAACGAGAGGGTGTGGTTAAGTGGGTGTGGTTATGGCCGCACCAATCCTACTCTCCTGCATGATCAAAATTCTTAATTTAACAATGCTGTCATTGTGGCATGTGCATGTCATAATAACCTGAGTAATTGTCTGGCATTTTTTATGAATTTCAAAGAATGACTAAAATTACAGAAAGAATAAACTAATATATGGTGTACTCAAAACCATGGAGTTTATGCATGCATGGGCTATGAAAGAGTTGTTAATTGGTGTGAAGTGGTACGTGGGTGGAAGTTAACACACTATACATTTAATGGCAACGATGAGTTTTGAATTTATAAAAATGATGCTATTTTCATTAAGGTGTCTTCTATCACCTTGATTGAAACCTACAGACAAGACTTGGGATGGCACAAGATGGAAAAGAAAAAGCTACCATTCCTAGCAAACCATTTTCTATAACAATTCCACCAAAGAAGGAAGATGAAAGCCATTTGCTACTTTCCAGCTGGAATTTGCCGGAGAGCATTATATTGCGTTATGTTAAGAAAAAGATTACATCCATGTTTGAGTGGCAGTATGCCTGCTTAGCTAGTAGTGATGTGATAAAAGGTGAAAACCTTGTCATCTCTGCTCCAACTAGTGCTGGGAAAATGTTAATTGGTGAAATCGTTGCAATCAATAGTGTATTAAACCAAAATAAGAAGGTTGTAATCATTCAACCGTACGTAAGTGCCGTTAAGGAAACTGAGTCTACTTTTCGATCAATCTTTAAGGGAATGCGAGATGTGATAGTGCAAAGTTTCACAGGTAGCCACTCAGGAAGACGGAATAATTTCTCTGATATTAACATTGGTATCTACACTATAGAGAAAGCTATGAGTCTGACAAGCATTCTCTTACAAAAGGAAGGCCATGAGTTAGGTTTGATTATAGTGGATGAGTTACATATGATTGGGCATAAGGGAAGGGGTCATTACCTGGAACTCTTTCTCACTAACATTCTCTACATGAATCGTTACAGAAGTAGTCAATGTAAAATTCAGATTATGGGATTGAGTGCAACTCTTCCAAACCTGGATTCATTGGCTGCTTGGTTGGAAGCAAAGTCCTACCAAACAGCATTTAGACCTATTGAGCTGAAAGAAATGATTCAAGAAGGTAATAATCTTTATAGAAAGAACCAAGAAGATTGGGAAAAGATTTACACAAATAATACAGAGCTTTCACAAATCTGCTATGAAAGAACATCAGAAGATCATTCCGTTATTATATTTTGTTCTAAAAAGATAGAATGTAAAAAGCTATCTAAAGAATTAGCAAAAAAATGTCCAGATGCAACTATTGATAAGCTCAGTAAAAAACATCTTGAGATGACTTGTGATGAACTCAAATCTTGCAAATCAAATGTAGCTTGGGATTCCCTCATTCCTAAAGGAATTGCATACCATCATGCTGATCTTTCAATGAAAGAGCGGGCTATAATTGAAAAATCATTCCGGGAAAGACACTTGAAAGTAATTGTAGCAACTACTACACTTTCATGTGGAGTCAACCTTCCTGCTCGTCTTGTCATTGTAACTACCCCCAACATCTATGGCATGAATGCCTTGATGTACCAACAAATGATTGGAAGGGCTGGACGGAAAGGTTTGGATGCCGTTGGTGAGAGCATATTAATGTGTAAAAACAATGAAAAAATCAAAAGTAATCAACTTCTCAAATGTCCAGAACCAGTGGAAAGTCGTCTTTTTACATCTGAAGACAGCGATGGCAGCATCAATCTTTTGACTAACGGATTACTGCAAGCATTGGTGACTGCTAAGGATTCTATGACACAGGAGCAATTTTTTCATTTTTTTTCTTGTACTTTTTATCATGAAGCCTCTACAAGAACGGAAAAGCCTACCGAAGAAAATAACAAGCCTGAAAAAGATTTCGTAGAGGAAGTTGTTACAAAGTTTTTGCTTGATAAAAAATTTATAGAGAAAACCATTAGTGAAAGTATTGAAGATAAATTTCAGGCTACTAATTTGGGCTCAATCACTGTAGAATCCAATCTTCTTCCAAAACAGGTACAAGCAGTGTATGAGGAGTTGGAAAAGGTCTGTAGTAGCTCCTCCATTCCAATGATACATCTTATTTATCTGGTAAGTTGTGAAAACTCAAGTTGTATAATGATATCTCTATTTTAACTCAGTAAGAATTTGCCTAATGTAATAGCCTTCTAGAAGTTTGTCCAGGCACATCTTCCCACATGTGCATGGTATGTATACCATTCAGTACTTGTGGGTATTGGTTATAATACAGAGAATTCTGTTGTATATTTTATTCAGTTGAGAGTGAGACTCTGATCATTATTATGACTAATACCTTTTATCTTATGATGCTAGTAAGCAGCTTTCATTTTTACTGTATTGTTTATGATTACCACATTTATGCAGATTAATATTGTGCAAATTGCAGGTCATCCTTATATTATTTCCACCCCCAATAAAGCAAATACCGATCCAAAGAGTTAAGAAGACATATTTGAAGACTTTGAAAGATGGGGTTAGAAGAAGAGTGTTTGACAGTATTGGTGGGGAAATGCTTTTTCTAGAGAATACAAAAAGAGTTCTTTCAGAACGTGGAAATTCAGAAGTAAAACAGTTGGAAATAATTCACCAGAATTTTTTACAAGCTCTTGTGCTTGATTTGAAGCAGAATGATGAAGAAAACAAATGTGTGAAGATTATGCCTGCAAAAGAGCTGCTGGAGCTTCAAAAAAGAGTATTCGTTTCATCAAAGAGTTTGGCAAGTTTTTGTAGACTGAACAAGTGGGACATAATTGCATCTCAAATTGGTGTCATCCAGAGTTATCTAACACCTGATGCGGATGACACGGATTCTGATGACGATGATGATCTGCAGCAGAAGAGAAAGAGATCAAGATCCTCCCAGTCACCACAACCTAGTGAGACTGGTGAAATGAGACCCACTAAAAATCCTAAACTTGCTGGGGAAGAAATTGATAAAGGTAAATAGTTAGACGTGTTAGACTTTGTATGATTGATCACTGTTAGACAAACAACAACACAACAATAACTTATTTGTCAGAGTTGCTAGCACTACACATTTGTAGTAAATATATAGCAGCATTTTGAAGTATTTCTTCCTTAGTAAGTACAGTGGAATAGTTCAGAAGTAGTCTCTGTTAAAACAAAACAAACAAAAAAACTAAGTAAATAACATTTATATTAAAACTTAACCTGACAATTTGACTTCTTGCCAAAGGCTTCCTCAGGGGTCATTAAGGTCAAACTATTTGTAAACAAACCATAAACAGCAAGATAATTTGTGGTTCATGTTTACTGCTTATATAGTGCCTGTAGGGTGAGTTTTAGAGATATATTTTCTAGATCTGGAAACATTCTTAGTTTATAGGAAGCATTAACAGCTAGCTTCCTGTCAGCAAACTATGTCACTCTTGCAGGTATTCTGATATTGTCAAGTCTTGTAGTAGTTTCACCAGCCAGATGTAAAAAAGTCGTAAATGAATTTATTTTTTTAGGCACAATTGACACTGGAAGTTCATACCATGTATTGTTTTTAAGTCGTTATTTTACAATAAGAATAGAGGAGAATAGAGGTAGTTATGTATTTGTTAGCTAAAGTATATAATTGTCACAATGGCTACATGCTTATACTTTTAGAAATGGACTGATAGATTCTCTTGAAGTGTTTTGTTTGTGTACAGGCTTGCTCGCCCTTTGTGCTCAAGCACATCACTGGTATAAAATACTTGGTTTAGTTACATCATTCCACTTTTATCTCACTAGCTTTTCTTTATTCATGAAATGCTCTTTTTCTTCTTGAGCTATCTCAGCTCTTCTTATTCCATTCCTTTCTTTGTCTATCTCTTCTGCATCTCTCTGTCCTTCTATCCATGGTTATGGACTTGGGCTTTGTCTATTGCCTTTTGAAACTTTCAGCGTCATTTATGTGATGATGCTTTACCCATTCAATCTGTGATGACATTTTACGAACCCAGCTGAGCAAAACTTTGACCGAATCATTTTTAATAGTGAGTGAGGAATGTTAAGGTGTAGATCAATCAAGAATAGTTGAATTGCCTCTGACACTGTGTTTAAGTCTCGGTGCATGACATCATGGTTGTACAGTCATAACGACCATTCCTAACAATGCAGTTGATGGTGAAACACATCACCTAATAAGTTTAGAATGTAATTCCTAACAATGCAATTGGAGGGACAATACATATATTATCCCTGCCCTCAAGGCGGGGACACTTTATATAGTATCCCTCCCTGAAGGACCTAAACGATCTAGCTAAAGTCTCTCTGTCACCTTACAAAAACTCCACCTATGATCTAATTATCTTCAACAATGCTAAACAGGAAAGTAGCTACAGTTTGACCTCTTCAACCGCTCCGCTTATGTGTAGCAGACAATAAGAGCCGCTTAAACACTACACTGCTCCTCTTCAGTGCCATTCAATTGCAAGTGGACTGCAACTTTAGTTTTTTAAATACACACATTGGGGAATGCACTTCAACTTCTGCATGCAGTCTAAGGAATTTTTAAACTGAGGATAATTTGGCACCACCTTTTCAGTTAACTGATCAGAGGTGGTTTGCTTTTGGAGGTGTTTTTTTTGCCTCCAAATTTCATACATTTATGACATAGAAAATTATTTAGAGCTGTCTTATTAAAAATGAAAAAAATGTTCTGCGCTATTTGTAGTTATAATCATGGTATAATTAAATGTTTTATTATTAGGTGGCAATCATTTGAGTATATTTCGGAGTGTGTATTCTAACTTGGTCCGCTCTGTAGAGCCTTCTGTTATGACAGTAGCTGATGACTGCTACAGTGAACATCTCATATCTCCTGACATGTATGACCAGCTCATTCAATGTCCCAATTGGACTAATGCAATGAAGACAAGGAATCTTCTAAATAACATTAGTAAAGTCTTATCAAGACCGTCAGCCCTCAAGGACTTTGTTACTATTTTGTCTCAAGTGGATGATTGTAGGCAAATTGCAGATGAAATACAGCAACAGTTACAGTAAGTATACATTTATTAAGTTAGTATGTCTTTCAGCTATGTGTAATAGAATTCACTACATGGAAATAACACTCATGTTATCTTTACATTATTTTGTATATCACCATTAGCTAACGTCTCATATTATTACAAATTGAATTTGACTTTAAAATTTATTTTACTTTTAAATAATCAAAAGAATAAAATTTTGTGTTATCTTGATACACACAGAGTTGTAATTCCCAAGAACTAGAGGGGGTGAGCAGCGAAGCAAAGCAGGTTTACTTTGCTAAGTGCATGAAGGAGGACCAAGAAAATTAATTGGACACCACCCACCTTAGCTTGAATGTGCAGAGCCTCTGACTTTGACAGTATGTATGTACATGTTGCCATAGCTACCAGATTGCAGGAACTGTCTGCAGTAGCCAAGTGAGATGCATACCCAAGTTTCAGATTTAGCAATAGCCAAGATTGATCTTCCAAAATAATTGCAAACAATGCAGCACCCTCTTTAAAAATAAAAAACATTCTTTTCAAGTGCTACTATACTTAGCTACTAGCTTTACTTGACTACGCCATAAACAACTGGAAGTGTACTTCTATCAATATATTTTAGAGCTGTAGTGTATGTATGCATGTGTATGTGTCGTATTCATTATTATCGCAATTGTTTATACCCCATGAACCGATTCTCCTGTATCATTATTGGTGTGCGTTATTTGTGTATGATTGAGTTGTTACACGTGTGAAGTGGTATGACGAATTAAGACCTTAACTGTGAAGTGTCAAGGGTTGTAGTGCTTGTGGGTAAGCCGAGAGGCCGCCATTAAAGGTGAATACATCACATATTAAACTGGCGACGAGGACGGGATGGCGGGACTCCTGGGAAAAATTGAGCAGTACGACCCTGAAGTAAAGGAATGGCCTCAGTATGTAGAACGTCTCGAGCACTTCTTCAAGGCGAACGGTATCGTTGGGGAAGCCAACGCTGACAAGAGAAGGTCAACGTTTTTAACGGTTGTCGGTCCGGCGCCGTACAAACTGTTGAGGAGTTTGCTAGCTCCCACCCGACCCGACGAGAAGACATTCGAGCAGCTTGCCGCTACGCTAGCGTCACACTACAGTCCGGCACCCTCGGAGGTGGTGCAACGGTTCAAGTTTAACACTAGGACCAGGTCTACAGGAGAGTCAGTGGCAGCGTTCGTTGCAGAGTTGCGTCGACTAGCTGAGTTTTGTAACTATGGAGACAAACTCAATGAGATGCTCAGGGATCGCATCATTTGTGGTGTGAACAATGAAGCCATTCAGAGAAAGCTTCTAGCAGAGAGAGACTTGACATATGATCGTGCAATTGCCATTGCACAAGGTTCAGAGCTAGCAGACAGGAATATGAGGGAGATCAGGAAACCTCAATCCAACAGTCTACCAATTAAGCAGGAGCCTGTGCATAAGATTCAGGCTAGAGGCCAAAGAGCTAAATCACGACCAGCACCGAAGAAGCCAGTTGAGAAGGAAGACGCTCCTTGGAAGACCTCCTGCTACAGATGTGGAGGCACGAACCACAAGCAAAATGATTGCAGATTTCGAGGACAATTTTGTGGATGTTGCGGAAAGAAAGGACACATTGCGAGAGTCTGTCGGAAACAGAAGGAAACAACCCAAGGAATCAAGACGGTGGCAGGAGAAGCCGAAGTGGACTACGAGGATTCACTCAATGCTGTGAATTCTCCAAACGGACACGTCCCACCACTGAAGGTACAGGTACTCATTGATGAATGTAAGGCAACTATGGAATTAGATACGGGGGCTTCCAGATCCATAATGTCGGAGAGGGTGTTCAAGGGTTTGTGGCCTATGAGGAAATTACAGCCTGCTAACCTGAAATTGCAAACTTACTCAAAACAGTCATTGGTAGTGTTAGGGTTAGTTCATGTGAAGGTGGAATATAATGGCCAGATAGCTCAACTTCCCTTAGTCGTGGTTCAGGGAGATGGTCCTTCACTATTTGGGAGAGATTGGCTTAGTGTAATTAAAGTTGATTGGCCTGCAGTGCATTACACTTGTAGAGGAGATTTGCAGGTAATCCTGGACAAGTATCCTGGGATCTTCCAGGGAGGACTAGGAACCTTCAAAGGACGGAAGGTCAAGATTGAAGTGGATCCTGGTGCTGAACCTCGCTACTTCAAGGCTCGAACTCTACCATTCGTTGTGCGACAGAAAGTCGAGGAGGAACTGGAACGCTTGGTAGCAGAGGGAACTCTAGAGCCTGTAAAGCACTCACAGTGGGCCACACCCCTGGTAGTGGTGATGAAGCAGGATAAGTCTGTGCGACTTTGTGGGGACTTCAAAGTGACTGTTAACCCCGTAGCCAAGCTAGACCGGTACCCAATACCCAAGGTTGATGATCTGGTGGCAACACTAGGGAAAGGGAAGCTGTTCACGAAGCTAGACCTGAGACACGCCTACCAACAGCTGCTTCTAGAGGATGATTCCAAGAAGTATGTGGTCATCAACACTAGTAAGGGTTTATTCCGATACACGAGATTGCCCTATGGGATATCCTCTGCTCCTGGCATTTTTCAGAGAGAGATGGAGCACCTCTTCCAAGGAATCCCAAACGTGGTAGTTTACCTGGATGACATTTTGATTGCGGGAGAAGACGAGCAGAGTCATTTGCGGATTTTGGATAAAGTACTTGCACGGTTGGCTGAGTCTGGATTGCGAGTGAAACAGGACAAGTGTGTGTTCATGGCTCCTTCAGTCTCATTCTTGGGATATCAGATCGATGCAGATGGTATCCACCCTCTGAAGGACAAGGTCGAAGCTATTGAAGCTGCACCTACACCTACAAATGTGACCGAGCTGAAGTCCTATCTAGGCATACTGACGTACTATGGGAAATTCCTGCCGGATCTGGCCACGAAGTTGTCACCACTGTACCAGCTCCTTAAGCAGAATGTTCCATGGAGGTGGACCTCAGAACAAGAGAGAGCATTTTCCGAGTCTAAGAAGTTGCTAACTTCATCGTCATTGCTAGTTCACTACGATCCGAAGCTGCCACTAACGCTGGCATGTGACGCCTCATCGTACGGCATTGGAGCTGTGTTGGCACATCGATCTCCAGACGGAACAGAGAAACCGATCGGCTATGCATCCAGGACACTCAACAGAGCAGAGAAGAATTATTCCCAATTGGAAAAGGAGGGATTGTCGTTGGTGTTTGGCATAAAGAAGTTTTATCCCTATGTCTTTGGTCGTCCGTTCGAGCTCGTGACAGACCATAAACCTTTACTAGGATTATTGGGAGAAGCTCGCTCTACCTCACCTCAAGCGTCTGCAAGAATCCGACGTTGGTCTATGTATCTCTCCATGTTCGAATATGTTCTGAAGTTTAGAAAGACAGATGCCCATGCTAATGCAGATGCATTGAGCCGCCTCCCACTGCCGGTCCAAGCACCTCCACCAACAGAACCTATGGAGTTAGTGCTTTTGTCAAAGCATCTACTGGATTCACCTGTTTCGGCAGAACAAATTCGTGAACAAACTGGGAAAGATCCGATGCTCGCACCAGTGGTCCAGTTTCTGAAGCAAGGCTGGCCCATCACTATGGACAAGGACTCGTCACTGATTCCTTTCTTTAGAAGGAGGGAGGAGTTGTCACTGTTTGAAGGATGCATTCTGTGGGGTGCCCGGGTTGTGATACCTAGTGCATACCAAGAAGCAATTCTGTGTGAGCTACATGAGGGACATCCTGGAATGGTGCGGATGAAAAGTCTTGCGAGATATTATGTATGGTGGCCTGGACTCGATGGAGACATTGAGACGACAGTCCAGTTGTGCTCAGAGTGTCAGATGTCACTCGCCACTCCTGCTCGAGCTCCACTCCATCCCTGGAGTTGGCCTGCTCGCCCTTGGGCGCGGTTACACATTGACTATGCTGGCCCTGTAAACGGGAAAATGTTCTTGGTTATCATTGATGCCCACTCCAAGTGGATTGAAGCGTTCAACACGCCATCTGCAACATCAGCAGCAGTGATAGAAGAGCTACGACCTCTGTTTG